>OLPA01000362.1_pt1 | contig 42357 bp, 40 predicted proteins | sample 1672811 | NCBI WGS metagenome assembly OLPA01 (sample SAMEA3136726, study PRJEB25190) | human gut metagenome | biome: human gut; feature: human-associated habitat; material: faeces | place: Austria | collected 2013
GGAAAGCATTAGAGCCTGTTACATAGATGTCGTATTTTCCCTTAGAGTACAGGCTGTTGATTGCCAGCTCAAACTTGGGACACATCTGAACCTCGTCTACAAACAGGTAGTTCGTTTTGCCTTCCTGATAATGTTCTTCCACATAGGAGTGTAAGGCATGGTATTCCTTGATTTCTTCATATGCTAAATCCATGAAGTCAATGAAGATAATATTGATGTTTTCAAAGTTGCTTTTCAGATACGCAATATACGCCTGCATCAGTTTGGACTTACCAGATCGACGAATACCCGTGATGATCTTGATGTCAGGAGTGCCATTCAGTTCAATGATTCTATCGAGATATTTAGTTCTCGTGATTGTTTTCATATAGTCCCCCGCTTTCAAAAATTGAATTTTTTTCATTTCTCGAAACTGCTTCGTTGTACTTAGTATACTGTTTGCTAATAGTATATGCAAGATGTCACTTTCAAAAACACAAAATTTTTTATTTTTTGAAAGTGGAAACTATGCAAAGGCAACCCGAAGGCTGTCCCAGCACCAAGGCTATTCTGTTTACGCTGGTCATTATCATCTTCATCCACCTGATGCAGAAAATGCATGGTTTCCTCGCCCTTATCATCGTGGGTGAACTCTTTTTTCATTTTCATAATAGTATCATTATGATATAATTGAGACATGTAAATCGAGAGTTGCCGAACTGACACATTAGAAAGGATTATATGAGATGAAATCTACTTTTGAACGAGCAAAATGAACTTCAAAATCGAAATCTTCACATAAGCGGACTGCTGAACAAAGAAAAAGTGGACATTCAAGGTGTGAAAGTGGACATTCAAGACGCAAAAGTGGATATTGAAAGCGTGCTTTCTGCAAAAGGCAGCGATTTCACAGTAAAAACGACGGTTCATATTCATAGACTAAGATACTAACAGAAGGGAGAAACAAAATGGAATACAGAAAATTTGATAATGTAATAATAGCGAGAATTGACAAAGGGGAGGAGATTTTAGAGCAACTGAAAGCAATTGCTATAAATGAGAATATAAAGCTTGCCGGTATCAATGCTCTTGGAGCTATCAATGATTTCACAATCGGAGTATATAAGACAGATGAGAAGAAATATTACTCAAACAGTTTTAAAGGGTATTATGAAATTACATCACTGACAGGTACGATCAATACAATGGATGGAGAATATTATGCGCATCTTCATATGAGTGTCGGAAATGAGAAAGGTGAAGCGTTTGGAGGGCATCTGAACAGAGCTGTCGTGAGTGCAACCTGTGAGATGGTAATTACGGTCATTGATGGAAAAGTTGACAGAGTTTATGATGAAGAAACAGGGCTTAATGTATTTAAGTTTGATTAGATGCGTTGAACACATGTGAAGAATCGGGAGTTTCAGAAGGTGAATCATGAGTAGCAAGGGAAATTTTATTTTGGCAATAATATGGCTTGTTTTATCGCCAGTTTGGTTTTTAGCAGAAAATACTGCGATGGCTATTATATGGCTATGTGCCGGAGTTGTAGAATTAATCATAGCATTGGTAAGACGCAACAAAGAGAAGAAAAGTAAGTAAAATTCAGCTTGTTGAGAGATTGGAAAGAAGGGTAAGCTTTGAATTTGGAGGAATGATATATGAACTGTATGAAATGTAAAACAGAGATGTTTTTAGCAAAATTATGTGCAGATGCCGTTGGAATGGGTGCATATCTCACAAATAAAAAGAAAGGACGCTTAGAAAGCGAAAAACAATGTGCTGTAAAGTGTTTTGTATGTCCAAATTGTGGATATGTTGAATTGCAAGCAGATGAACCCAAAAAGATTCAGATAGATAGATAAATACCAGTTTCATAGAGGAAATTCGATGATTAGAACATATAGAGAAAGTGACTTGCCTGTTGTTATGGAAATATGGCTTGGCACAAACATCAAAGCACATAGTTTTATTTCTAAAGAATATTGGATAAGTAATTATGAGATGGTAAAAAAAGTTTTGCCTAATGCAGAGTTATATGTGTATGAAGATGATGATACAAAATTAATTGACGGGTTTATTGGATTAACAGATAGTTATATTGAAGGACTTTTCGTAAAAGACATTGCCCAGTCAAAAGGAATTGGAAAGCAATTATTGGACTATGTGAAAAGGATAAAATCTACACTTTGTTTGAGTGTTTATCAAGAGAATATAAGGGCAGTGCATTTTTATCAGAGAGAACAATTCCAAATTCAATCAGAGAACATTGATGATAATACAGACGAAAAAGAGTTCTATATGACTTGGAGCATATAGACAACTCCCAGCTTATCGGGATGTCGCAGAGAATTAAAAATCGGGATTTGTGAGGAAAAGACGAATGGAACAAAAAAGTAAAAATGGGGTTTCAATTATAGGTGGTGCAGATGGTCCTACAAGCGTTTTTATAGCTGGACATTCAAAAAAACAACCATTAAAGCTTAGGATTAAAAATAGCATATATAGATATAAGAGAAAAAAAGTAGAGAAGACAATAGTTGCAAATCCGCATTCTCTTTCTGAAACAGTGCAGTATGCAAAAGAAAAATACGCATTGATAGAAACTGCTTCAGTTGATAGAGAATATATTGAACAAATAAAATGCCTAAAAGAAAGTTTGATTTTGCAACATGAACCAGAACTTTTGGGAGAAATGAAGGATATTCCATTACCAGATTATTTTAATGAAGCATCTGTTAAAGAGTATTTGGGTAAAATAAAGACTCGGAGTGAAATGATTGCCGAAATGCCCGATAGTGTAATTTCTATGGATTTTCATTTGTATAAAATAGAAATTAATGATAATTTTCTTACAATGGAAATAGATTATACTTGGAATATATTTGGAATGTCTTATTCAGGAAATAAAGCGGTAATGAAAAAGTTTAAGAAAATAGCCAGAGATTTATACGGTTATTATGGTGTTACCGAGGAAGATATTATAAATAAGACAGAAAGATATTCGTCACTGGTAACGAGCTTGAGTTCATAACTTCCAGCTTGTCGAGCTAGAAGTTGTCAAACTGAAATGTAAATGGAGGGTTATGTAAATGAAAAAAATTGGAATAGTTTTACTCGTAATTATTTCACTTACAGGTACATTGTTAGGATGCGGAAAACAAGATGTGAATAAGGACTTGGAGAGCATTGATGCGTCGGAAATCAAACAAATCGAACATACAGGAACTACAGGTGGGAAAGACGGTAATTTTTCGTATTCTTTTTCAGATAAAGAGGTTGTTGAGTTTATAGATTTATTGAATCAAGTGAAACTTGGTGACATAGTAGATGAAAACAAAGCATTATCAAATGGAGCTGTTTCTTATTATACAATCTATTTTGCAACAGATGAAACGCTGACAATTAGTCCAGGTAAATATTTTGAAGTTGAGGACACATATTATGAATTTGATAATTATGATGAATTGTGGGATGAATTTATAGTATTTAACAGCATAAAGTAAGTTTCGGAAAATCCCAGCTTGCAGAATTAAGAAAATAGGAATATACAATTCACTGGTGTCAGGAACCAATGTGAAGTAAAAAAGAATTAAAATTCATTAAGTGATATGCGCAAAATTAAGTTAAGTAAGTTAATTAAGTTAATATTTGTAAAGTATCAAAAATTGTGATTATCATGCTCATATTCTATGGAAAATTCCGCTAAAATATGCTTTAATAGAAATATATAGCAGTAAATAACAATTGCAAGAGGAAAAGAAAATGTCTGGAAGAAAGAGGCAGAAAACCGGAATGATAAATAATGAAAATAACAGCATGACGCAGGAGACTCAAACACCACAGCAGACAGTTGACGCGCAGCAGGTGGTTATCCCGCAGGAGAGCGAGCGCATCCAGCGAGCTGAGTGGATTCACGAGCAGGTGAAGCTGCAGCGTGAAGCGGAGGACGAGGCCTGGGAGAAGATCATGGAGGAGCAGAAGCTGCTTACAGAGCGCAGACGCTCCATAGATGCCGAGATAAACAGCAACAGAGAGCTGAAGAGATACCATGAGGACTGCATGGAGGACATCACAGACCAGGTATATTCATTGCATGGCATATCGGTAGACAAGCTGGAGGGCATAAAAGAGTGCAAGAATGCCCTGTTTCGCGGCGAAGCATTCATCGTGTTTTGCATATCTGTGATAATGGCTGCGATTGTGGCATATGCCTACGGACCGACCTCACAGCTGTGCCTGTATATACTCATGTGTGTAGGCGCGGAGGGAGCGCTGTTGTCCCAAAAGCGAAAGAATATGCTGTTTTTCATCCCGCTTATCCTGATAGCAGCGGAGATGATAGGCTACAAGCTGTATCCGCAGTATCTGGAGTATGTCACGATGGTGGGAGAGGCACTGGCTCTGCTTCTTATGATGATAGGCACTGTGGGATACTTTGTGCACAATCCATATCGCAAGGATAGAAAGAATATAAAGGCTGCAAAGTCAGACCTCAAGGAACTACATAAGGTAGCCAAAAAGAGCGTAAAGAAAAATAAAAAGAGCCGCATAAAGAGTGAAGCAAAAGAAGCAAAGCTTGCGGCAAAGCAGGCCAAAAGAGAGACAAAGGCTGCCATAAAGGAGCAAAAACGACAGAACAAGCTCGCAACGAAACAGGCAAAATACGAGCTGAAAGAGCAAAAACGACAGCAGAAGAGTGAGCGTGTTGAGCTTAAGCATGAGCTGAAAAAGAGCCGGCTCATGGATAAGGTGAGAAGCTTTACACCGAAAGAGCAGAATAGTGACAGCACATCTTCGGCAGAGAGCATAGATAACAATAGCATAGATAACAATATCATAGATATAGAGCGTAAGATTAACTAAGGCTATAAATTGCTGGGCATTTTTATTATAAATTTATAGTAGGAGGTAATCGCTATGCAGATTACAGACAAAAAAGGTGTGAAAATCACACCGGAAATGATTGGATTATTCTTTGAGGACATCAACTTTGCGGCAGACGGAGGTTTGTATGCGGAGATGATAGAGAACCGTTCATTTGAGGCAAAGGAGGGCTTCGGCACTCCGGGTAATTTCTACTCAGTGGACGACAACGGATATGCGTGGGAGCCATATGCAGCAGACGGACAGGATAAGCCGCGTATGCAGTATATTATGGGAACACCTCTTTCAGAGGCCAATCCACACTATCTGAGATTTACTGCCACAGAGGCAGGACAGGGATTTTCCAACAAAGCATATGACGGTATCAGACTGCACAAGGGCATGAAATACAATGTATCATTTTATGCGAGATGCGTAGATTATGCGGGCAGTGATTTTGTGATATCAGTCAATAAGGACGGAAAAACATACGCAGAAACAACTGTTGAGGCTGTAAAAGCCATACCGTATGTACCATTCTCAGATTTAAAGATCGAGATGGAGCAAAAAGATCCTGTTATGAGTGCACAGATGGAGAAGCTGAAAAAGCTGGACACAGACAAAATGTGCCGTTGCAATGACTGGATCAAATATGATGCGGTACTGACAGCCGATGATGATGTCGCAGGGGCTAAGTTTACAATAGCACTGGATGGGGCAGGAGTCATCGAGTTTGACCTCATATCTATGATACCTGAGGATGCCGTAAAAGGAATTTTCAGACGCGATCTGTATGAGGCACTGGCAGCCATAAAGCCGGGATTTATCAGGTTTCCGGGCGGCTGTATTGTGGAGGGCATAAGCCTTGAGAACAGATACCGCTGGAAGCGAACTGTAGGTGAGTTAAAAGACAGAAAGTATATTCCTAATCTATGGGCATTTGATGATGACAGATCAAAGATTGGATGGGATGTAAAACGTCCGGATTCACACTATGGACAGTCCTTTGGAATAGGCTTTTACGAGTATTTCCTGCTTTGTGAGCTGCTCGGGGCAAAAGCGCTTCCGGTACTAAGCATCGGTACAGCGTGTCAGTTCAGGTCTACACAGTTAGTGGCATCTGACAGCGAGGAATTTGATGAGTATGTGCAGGATGCACTTGATCTGATCGAGTTTGCCAACGGACCGGTAAACAGTAAGTGGGGCGCGCTCCGCGCAAAGATGGGACATCCTGAGAGCTTCGGATTGGATATGATATCAGTAGGAAATGAGCAGTGGGAGTCACAGTATGTGGATCTCTACAAGCGTCATCAGATATTTGAGAAGGCTATCCACGAGAAATATCCAGATATGAGGATACTCGGAACAGCAGGACCGTTCCTTGATTCGCCTATCACTGAGGATGCATGGAATTTCTACAACAGCGAGTTCAAGGCTAATCCAAACACCTGTTATGCCGTGGATGAGCACTATTATGTAAGTCCACAGTGGATGTATGATCATGTGGATCACTATGATGATTATCCTAGGGATATCGCAGTTTTTGCCGGTGAGTATGCAGCACACACCACAGACAGGCAGAACAATATGGAGAGTGCATTGGCAGAGGCTGCCCTGCTTACGGGAATAGAGAAAAATGCAGATGTTGTTAAACTGGCATCATATGCGCCTCTTTTCAACCGTGTCGGACACAGCCAGTGGAAGCCGGATATGATCTGGTTCGATGATGAAAAGGTATACTTGACACCGAACTATTATGTTCAGATGCTTTTTGCAAACCATGAGGGTGATGAGACCATTCCTATGAACGGTCAGGAGAAGGAGCTGCGTAAGGATGGTATATATGTATCGCTTTCACGCACACAGCAGGGCGAGACGATACTTAAAGTCGCAAATGTAAATGACAGCGACTATACGCTGCCACTTACAGATGGTGCAGATGTCCCGGTCGAGGCAATAGGTCACGCATGGATACTCGAGGGAACAGGAGAAATCCCTGAGGGAATGCCGGAGATTACCGATGTGCGCGAGACAAATGTGCAGATTATCGGAGATGTCACGGTTTTGGCACAGAGCTTTATGGTACTGCGCTTCTAAACACTCAGCTGATATTTCTCCATCCAGTAATTAATCTGGATGAAATATGCAATAAGCTGTGGGCCTGCCATGAGCTGACCAAACCACGGCCTGCCGTATTCTGCGGGTGCTTTTAAGAATTCACTTGTTTTGCCGGTGTCAATGAGAGCACGCACAGGGGCGTTAGGGGAGTCTAATATCTCCTCCATTCCCTTTATAAGGAGAGCTTCATATCCGGGATGATAAGTCTTTGGATATGGGCTCTTTTTTCTGTGCAGAAGCTCAGGTGGCAGGACATCTGAAAAAGCATCGCGAAGCAGAGTCTTTTCCACACCGTTTTGATATTTCATATGCCACGGCACATTAAAGACGTATTCGATGATACGATGGTCGGCAAATGGTACGCGGGCCTCAAGCTCGGAGTACATGCTGGTCCGGTCCATGCGGTCAAGAAGCGTCTGCATGAACCATTTGATATTGAGATAGCCTATAATGCGGCGGCTTTCGTCCTCACCGGTCTCACCGTAAAGAAGAGGGGCTTTTGACCGGGACTTTTCATATCGAAATGCCTGATAACCTGATAAATCAAGCTCCAAGGCCACATCATCGCGCAAAAGGGCAAGGCGCGGAGCAACATCCGATGACCATGGAAAGCCATATCTTTCAAGCAGCTCTTTGCGGTAAAACCACGGATATCCGCCAAAGATTTCATCAGCACACTCACCGGTAAGAGCCACCTTGTTTTTGCGGCTGACGAGGCTGCAAAAATACAAAAGCGACGAATCCACATCGGTCATGCCGGGCATATCCTTTGCATCGACTGCGGCAAAGAGCGCCTTGAAGAGAGAATTCTCATCACACTCAAGATAGGAGTGGGCTGTCTCATACTCCTCAAGCATACGATTGACATAGGGCAGATCCCTCTCAGGCTGGAAGGCGTTTGCCTTAAAATACCTGTCATTGTCCTTAAAGTCGAAGGAAAATGTGTTGAGCGTTTTACCGCGTGTGTTCATATAGTTTGCGGCGATGGCGGTCACGATGCTTGAATCGATGCCGCCTGACAGAAAAGTACATACCGGCACATCGGAAACCATCTGTCTTTTTATAGCATCCTCCACCAGAAAGCGCGTGTGGGCAACGGTATCCCGGTAGCTCTCGGTGTGCTCCCGGCTCGTAAGCTCCCAATAGGTTTCGTCATGCAGTCCATCTCGGGTATAAATCATGAAGTGACCCGGCAAAACCTCAAACAAATCCTTAAACAGGGAAAGCCCGCTCGTGTGCGCAGGCCCGATAGCAAGAAGCTCCTGCAAGCCCTGCTTATCAAGCTCAGGCCTTACTGCCGGGTGCGCAAAGCAGGCCTTAGGCTCGGAGCCAAACACCAGAGAATCACCGCGGATGGCATAAAAAAGCGGTTTGACACCCACGCGGTCGCGGTACAAAAGCAGCCGGTTTTTAGCAGCATCCCATATGGCAAATGCAAAAATGCCGTTTAAGCGGCTGACAAAATCAGCGCCCCAGTGGATGTAGGCGTACAGAATAACCTCGGTGTCTGAGGTTGTGGAGCATACAAAGCCGTTTTCGGACAGCTCGGGAATCAGCTCATCCGTGTTGTAAATCTCACCATTATAGCAGATAGTGTAATCATAGCCATTGTGGGTGCGCGTCATGGGCTGGTCGCCGCACAGGATATCGCGGATGGCCAGACGGCTGTGCGACAGACCGATATGCTTTTTAAGGAAGCGGCCTCTTGCATCGTTGCCGCGGTGGGCGAGCACAGCACGCATTTTCTCAAGACGAAAGTTCCAGTAGTCGGTGTTTTCTTCAAAGTTCTCTTTAAAATTGCAGAATCCGGCAATACCACACATAAAAATTCATATCTCCGTAAAATCAGATTTTATTTATATTATGCTCAAAAAGAGGAGGGGGTGAGAAAAAGGATTTTTGCCAATTGATTTCCCACCTATTTATAAAATTTCAAAACCAGTCTTAAAAATGCAAGCATTTTACACCTGTTTTATGAAATTTTGCTTGGCTCTGAACAGTTACAAATTTTTATTGACAAGAAAGGCAAAACAGAGTTACTCTTATTGCATAAGGTTAGACGGTACTAACGCGGATGAAGAACAGGCAACTACAGTAAGTATAATCTGACCGATATTTGTTTTAAAGGTATAACATTATATAAGGTAAATGTAATTTGAAATGTTGAAAGAGAGGATATCATATGTCAGAAGAAGAGAGAAAGTTCTTAGAAATAGTGGATTTGAAAAAGGGCTTCGGAAGCGGCGAGACGCGCCAGGAGGTGCTGCGCGGCATGAATTTTTCCGTGGCAAAGGGTGAGTTCTGTGTGCTGCTCGGACCGTCGGGCTCCGGAAAGTCCACACTGCTCAATATCATCGGAGGCATAGACAGCGCCGATTCGGGATATATCAGCATAAATGGTGACAAGCTGAAGGATATGAGCGAGAAAAAGCTCACACAGTACCGCAGAAAGCACCTGGGATATGTGTTTCAGATGTACAACCTGATTGCCAATCTAAATGTAAAGGAAAATATCGAGGTGGGCGCATACCTGTCAGACAACGCACTGGATATCGATGAGCTGCTTCACACGCTGGGGCTTTACGAGCACCGCTATAAGCTTCCAAACCAGCTATCCGGAGGACAGCAGCAGCGTGTATCAATAGGGCGTGCAATCGTGAAAAATCCGGATATACTGCTCTGCGATGAGCCTACAGGAGCGCTTGATTACAACACCTCAAAGGAGATTTTGAAGCTCATAGAGGATGTCAACAAAAAGTACGGAAACACCATAATCATGGTCACACACAATGAGGCCATCAAAAACATGGCAGACCACGTGATAAAGCTTAGGGACGGAGCCGTGCGCCACAACGATATCAATATAAATAAGGTTTCGGCCGAAGAGCTTGAGTGGTAAGGAGGATTTGACCTATGAGCAGGAAAAAGATAAAAAATCCTCTGATAAAGCGTATACCAAAGGAAATTATCGGTGACTGGAAGAAATATCTCGTTGTATTTCTTTTCCTCGTGCTGACAATCGGCTTTGTATCCGGAATGTATGTGGCAAACGACAGTATGCTCACATCTGCGGATGAGGGAGTAAGTAAATACAAGCAGGAGGATGGACATTTTGAGCTTAAGGATAAGGCTGACAGCGAGTTTATTACGGCTATCGAGTCAGGCGAGGTAAAAACAGCTCCGGACGAAAAAGACAGCGATAGCAGCAAAACTCCTGTCACGCTCTACGATAATTTCTATCGCAATGAGACTGAGGACTACGACGCAGATGGCAAAAAGGACGGAACCATCCGTGTATACACAAAGACCGAGGATATCAACCTCGCATGTCTCATCGAGGGCTCTTTTCCACAAAATGAGAACGAAATCGCTGTGGACAGAATGCATGCAGACAACGTGGGGATGAAGGTCGGTGACACAATAAAGGTCAGCGGAAAAGAATTCAAGGTATCGGGCCTTATCGCATATGTCAATTACTCCACACTGCATGAAAAGAAGACAGATATGATGTTTGATGCGATAAAGTTTGACGTGGCAATGGTGACAAAGGAGGGCTTTGACCGCCTGGACAAGAGCATTCACTATACATATGCATGGAAATACGAGGATGAGCCGGCTGACGACATAGAGCAGAAGGAAAAATCAGATGACTTTTTGGAGGCGATGGTGTCACAGGTTATGGCAGCGGGCAATGAGGTGGAGGACTACACACCGCGCTACTCAAATCCGGCAATCAATTTTGCCACGGACGATATGGGCTCAGACAAGGCCATGGGAGGAGTGCTTTTAGACATTCTTATCGTGATAATCGCATTCATTTTTGCAGTGACCATAAGCAATACGATAGCAAATGAATCATCAGCGATAGGCACGCTTCGTGCGTCGGGCTACACAAAGGGAGAGCTTATTAGGCATTACCTTTCAATGCCTGTCATTGTTACATTTCTGGCAGCAGTAGTAGGAAATATATTGGGCTATACGGTATTCAAGGATGTGGTTGTGGGCATGTATTACAACAGCTACAGCCTGCCGACATACCACACAATCTGGAATCCGGGCGCATTCATAAAAACAACGCTTGCTCCGGTGATTATCATGCTGGTTGTAAATCTTATTGTAATAATCCGCATGATGCAGCACACACCGCTTCAGTTTCTGCGTCATGACCTTAAGAAAACAAAGCGCAAAAAAGCAATGCGGCTTCCGCGCTGGAGCTTCATGAGCCGTTTCAGACTGAGAATCATGTTCCAGAATGTGGCAAACTATCTGATACTCTTTGTGGGAATATTTTTCATCATGGTAATGCTCGCGATGGCAGTCGGCATGCCGGATACACTTGATTATTACAAGAAAAATACAGACAGTATGATGTTTGCAAAATATCAGTACGTACTCAAATCCTATGTCGATGCAGACGGAAACGTGCTTGAAACCGACAACAGTGACGCAGAGAAATTTGACATGACATCGCTCTTAAGGAGAACAGATGAGTTTGACGAGGAGGTGTCTGTCTACGGAGTGGAAACAGACAGTGCATACGTAAAGCTTAAGGACATGGATTCGCTTAAGGATAACGAGGTATACATATCAGACTCATTTGCAGACAAATATAGTATAAAACCGGGCGATACAATAAAGCTTGATGCACAGTACGAGAAAAAAACGTACAAATTCAAGGTGAAGGGAACCTACGATAAATCCCAGAGCATCGCGGTGTTTATGCCGATAGAGCATTTCGCGGATACCTTTGATTTTGCAGATGGCAGATTCAGCGGATTTTTGTCAGACACAAAAATAAAGGATATCGATGAGAGCGATATCGCGACAATAATCACGATACGCGACATCACCAAAATGGCAGACCAGCTCGACCACTCCATGGGCTCATACATGCAGTACTTCCAGGTGCTTTGCATACTGCTCTCAGCCGTTATGATATATCTGCTCACGAAGCTCATTATCGAGAAAAATGAGACAGCCATATCGATGACCAAGATTTTAGGATACGATAACAGAGAGATTGCAAGCCTTTATCTGGTCTCAACATCAATTGTGGTGGTTATATCAGATATCATCAGCGTAGTGCTTGGTGCAAAGGTGATGGACATTGTATGGCGCATAATGCTTCAGACCTTCAGCGGATGGTTTTCATTCCATATGACACCTGTCGGCTATGTAAAGATGTTTGCGTTTGTGCTCATCGGTTACCTGATAGTGACAGTATTTGATTTCAGTAGAATAAAGAGAATCCCGATGGACATGGCACTAAAGAATGTGGAATAGGTAGTATAACTGTTTATGATTGAACATTAACCCTATTTGCGCGACAAATTAATCAAAGGCAAAATGTAGATAAATTTTTTATTTACTGATAAACTATTGTATAATTTCACCAAAAATGGTAATATTGTCTTATAATTTTAAGCTAAAGGAGTAGCAGTAGGATAGGAGAGATGGTCATATGGAACAGAGTAAAACTAAAAAAAGAGGTACATTTGCAGCCAAAATCATAGTAATGGTGATTTTAGCTGTTATAGTTTCAAATGTAATTTGTATGGTATTTATTCTTGAAAGCTCCAAAAAACAAATTACAGACAGTGTCAAGCATACCATGGTAGATGTTGTTAATACAACGTCAAAAATCATGGAAAATGAGATTAGTAATTCAGGTGTTGATGATCTGGATTATGATGGTTATGCCAATAATCTTTTAGATGTAAAGCTTGAAGGCATGGACAGTGCATACATGTATGTGGTTCAAAATGATGGCACAATGCTTTATCATCCTACAAAGGAAAAGGTTGGACAGCCTGTTGAGAATGCTGTAATTAAAGGCGTTGTACAACAGCTTCAGGATGGCAAAAAACCGGGCACGACTGTTGTAGAATATGATTTCAATGGAACAACAAAGTATTCGGCATATACGATTTTGAACAATGAAAATATACTTGTGCTTACAGCAGATGAATCTGAGGCACTTGCAGGAATCACTACTGTAACAGGAGTTGCCGTTGGAATCATTGCTATTGTTGTGCTTATTGCAATTATTATCTCATTCATAATGGGACGCAGGCTTATGAGACCGCTTGTAAAGGTCAGTACAATAATTGAGGATGTTGCCAATGGTAATATTGAGGCAGATTTCAGTGTGGTCAAGGAGTCAAATGATGAGATAGGCCTGATTATAGAAAAGATGAAGGAGCTCACACAATCGCTTGGAAGTATAGTCGGAAAGATAAGAAATTCCAGTGATACGATGTCATCAAACAGCTATGAGCTCAATGACACAAGCAGTCAGACACTTGCTGCAAATAACGAGATATCCAAGGCAGTCGAGGATGTTGCAGAGGGCTCTACAGGCATGGCAGCATCTATTTCCAAGATTAATGAAAATCTTCTGGAGATGAGCAATGAAACAAAGGACATTAATGCCTCTGTTGATGAAATCAAAAACCAGACGGTAGCAGTGCAGGATAGCAGTAAAATCATGAATGACAAGATTAAATCCATGCAGGATAGCAGCCACAAGATGGATGAGGGTATCTCAGCAATTTCAAAACGCATAGAAACTGTAAATACTACGGTTGACAAGGTGAGCAATATTGTCTCTGTCATTGAGGAAATATCCAGTGAAACCAATCTTTTGTCACTCAATGCATCTATAGAAGCAGCCAGAGCCGGCGATGCAGGAAAAGGCTTCGCAGTGGTGGCACAGGAGATTCGAGTGCTTTCAGACAATACCAATACGGAGCTTGAGAATATCAAGCAGATAATATCATCACTGGTTGAAGAGTGCAGGTATTGTGTTCAGGCATCCGGCACCATCGTCGAGGATAATGCCAAGCAGAAGGAAGAGATTAAGGCAGTACTCGATGAATTTGGCTCACTTGATGAGCAGATTCAAAAGACAGCAGAAAAAGCTGATGAAATCGAAGAGCTTGTCACTGCGATGATTGAGCTGAACGATGACATCACGAAGAGCAGCAACAGCCTGACAGACGTCAGCGCAGCAAATGCCGCAGCAACTGAAGAGATGAATGCCAATATCGAGGAGCTCAATGCGATGATGCACGGAGTTTCAGAAATGGCAGGACACATGAATAATGAGTCTGATGGATTGAAGGAAGCATTATCGTTCTTTCATAATTAATTGTAGGTATTCATAAATGAACATTGACCTCCTTTGCGCTTTAAGTTTATCATTAAAGCAAAAAGGAGGTTTTTGTCAGGTTTCAACGTAAATCAGTCGTAAAAGCAGTAAAATGCTTTTGTGGCTGATTTTAGTATTTGGGGGATTATTGATTATATCAGCAAAAACACGTATTATATACATATACAAAAAAATTTTACTGTTCACGCTTGAGAGTGGCCGGTAATGCAAAAAATCTTAACATATGATAAACAGAAAAATGAGGTATGAAATAATGACAGACAATTTTGAATTTAGAAGTATACACCCAGACGAGGTAGAACAGGCAATAGCAATTGAGCAGATATGCTTCCCGCCAAATGAAGCATGCTCTCCAAAGGCAATGACAGAGAGAATTGCAAAGGTACCACAGCTATTTCTCGTGGCAATTGACAAATCAACCGGTAAGCTGGCGGGCTTTTTAAATGGTGTGGCAACAGACGAGGAAAAGTTCAGGGATGAGTTCTTTACGGACATCGATTTATGTGATGAAAACGGTAAAAATGTGATGCTTCTTGGCCTTGACGTGCTTCCAGAGTATCGTGGACAGGGCCTTGCCAGAGAGCTCGTGTACCGCTACAGCCAGCGTGAAAAGGCAAACGGACGAAAAAAGCTGTTTCTGACATGCTTAGAGCAGAAGGTGGAGATGTATAAGAAGTTTGGATTGCAGGATCTGGGGATTGCGGACTCTACCTGGGGCGGAGAAGAGTGGCATGAGATGGTGCTAAAGGGATGAATGTGATAATATGGAAAATAAAGTATCAGATAACGTTATAGAAAAAAATTATAGGGAGTGCCTTAAATTCAATGAAATCAACGAAAGCAAAGTCGATAATTTTGACCTGGTAACAGCAAAGGCTGCCCTTGAAAATCTGTATGAGCTATACAAAAATGGCATATTAACAGGTCGTTTCACAAAGGATAAGGACTATGTAGTAAGGTGTGCTGACCTGGTAACATTGGCGGAGGAGAACAAAGACAGCTTGTTTTATTATGCATGGCGCGTATGGTTTAGATATTTTGTGTCGATGGGCTATGCTGGATGGAATGAGCTGTGGGAGGCAGTATGAATAAACAAAAAATAGCAGAACTACGCGCCGGTTTGGAAACCGGTTTCATCAATAGTGGATACAATTCAAGCCTGGCTTATCAGCCGCAATTTTTGTCAAACAACCATAAAGAAGGCAAAAAAGTATTATCCTCAATAGAAGATGAGCTGATGTCCTGTGACAAATTTCAGATAAGCGTTGCGTTTATCACGATGGGAGGCATTACGCCGTTGCTCCAGACACTTAAGGAGCTGGAGAAAAATGGTATTCCGGGAGAAATTCTCACCACAAATTATCTGAATTTCAGTGAACCAAAGGCGCTTGAGAAGCTTCACGGTTTGTCGAATATCACGCTCAAAATGTATGATGTGGAGAAGGCCGCTGAAGGCTTTCACACAAAGGGATATATATTCAAAAAAGAAGAGATTTACCGAATCATTATCGGAAGCTCAAACATGACAAGTGCCGCACTTACGAGCAACAGAGAGTGGAATACAAAGGTTGTATCTACAGAGCAGGGAGAGGTGGCAAAGCAGATTGTTGAGGAATACAATGAGCTTTGGAATTCGCGCTATGCTCTTTCCTTTGACAACTTTTATGAGGAGTATAAAGAGCGCTATCAAATCATAAAAAGACAGCGTGAGATTGCAAAGAGCGAGGAAACCCCATCCATTGAAAAATACAGATTAAAGCCAAATGCAATGCAGGTTGGCTTTATCACAAATCTGAGAAAAATACTTGAAAAGGGTGAGGACAGGGCGCTTCTTATCTCGGCTACGGGTACCGGAAAAACATATGCATCTGCGTTTGCCATGCGCGAGCTGGGCTTTAAACGAGTACTGTTTCTCGTACACAGAGGTCAGCTTGCAAGACAGACAAAGAAATCATATGAAAAGATTTTTGATAAATCGGTTTCTATGGGACTTGTCGGTGCAGGGTACAGTGATTATGACAGGGATTATGTTTTTGCGACGGTACAGACCTTAAATCGTGATGAGCATTTGAGAAAATATGCACCGGATGACTTTGATTGCATAATTTTGGACGAGGCACACCATAGCTCGGCCAACACATACCAGAAGGTGATGAACTATTTCACACCAAAGCTGTGGCTTGGAATGACAGCGACTCCCGATAAGCGCGATGATGATATTGACGGAAAAAATATTTACCAGATTTTTAATTATCAGATTGCATATGAGATTCGTTTGCAGCAGGCTATGGAGGAAAACATGCTGTGCCCATTCCACTACTTTGGAATAACAGATGTTTCACTGCTTGGTGACAAGGAGATAAAGAGTAAAAAGCTTACAGAATCATCGTTCAACCAGCTTGTTGGTGATGAGAGGGTAAAGCATATCATTGAGCAGGCCAATTATTTTGGACATAGCGGCGACAGGGTGAAGGGACTGATTTTTTGCAGCAGGATAGATGAATCAGTCGAATTATCGAATAAGTTTAATCAGACAATAAATCCTGAGACAGGCAGATTTTTCCGTACAATTGCATTAAATGGAGATGCCACCGAGGAGGAGAGGCAGAGAGCCTTTGAGCGGCTTGCGATGGATGAGGATGAAAACATGCAGCCACTGGATTACATATTTTCTGTCGAGATTTTAAATGAGGGTGTTGATATCATGGAAGTAAACCAGGTCATCATGCTCAGACCGACAGAGTCACCAATTGTATTTATACAGCAGCTTGGACGTGGACTTAGAAAAGCAAATGGCAAGGAATATGTTGTGATACTTGATTTCATCGGCAACTATAACAACAATTTTATGATACCGGTCGCATTGTCGGGAGACCGTTCTTACAATGCAGATACAATCAGAAAGTATGTTATAAGCGGAAATAATACGATTCCCGGCGCTTCGACAGTGCATTTTGATGAGATTGCAAAGGATAGGATTTTTGCGTCGATAGACAAAATAAAGGGCATGAAATCCATTATCAGGGAGAGCTATGTCTCTTTGAAAAACAGGCTTGGAAGAGTGCCGTATCTATTGGATTTTTATGAAAACGGAGAGGTTGATCCACTTGTAATAATAAAAGAGTACAAGACCTATCAGGCATTTCTTGAAACGGTTGAGAAGGAGCTTTATACCGACAAATTAAATGAGCAGGAAAAAATCACCCTTGAGTATTTGTCGAAGACTATCCTAAGTGGCGCGAGACCGTTTGAATTAGAGATTTTAAGGCAGCTTATGAAGAAGCCTTCTATTTCAATGAAAGAGATAAGAGAGATTTTCATAAAGAGATACGATTATGAGGTAAATACACAATCTCTTGACAATGCGGCTGATGTGTTGCAAGGAAAGTTTGTCAGCAAGGATGATGAGTACAAGAGATTTTGCAGGATAGATATTTTGGAGGAGGATAACAATAACATCTTCCATAGGATGAATAACTTTACCACAAGACTTCAAAATGAAGAGTTTAAAAAGCAGATAGATGACATAATAGAGGTAGGACTCAAAAGATATCATGATAAATATCAGTCCTCACTTAAAAATGAGAGTCCGTTTGTATTGTATGAGAAATACTCCAGGCGTGATGTCAGTCTGCTGATGAATTGTGGTAGGGATCTTTCCTCCACAATGTATGGAATGAAGCGTATAGATGATGATGTATTTATATTTGTCACGTATCATAAAGAGGAAAGCACAGACGAGCAGAAAAACTATGTAGATGGAAAGCCGGATTACGCGGATGCATTTGAGGACAATATGATTTTCAGATGGGATTCGCAGATTGGTAGAGGTGTGGACAGTTCATATGTGTCAGATGTGGTGAACACTAAAAGAAAGCATCTGCTTGTGAAAAAGAGCGATGCGGAGTCAAATTTTTACTATATGGGAGAGTTTGATATAGTTGATGTGTGCGCTGCCAGAAAGCGTGATAACAATGGTAAAGAGCGTGATATCACCAAGTTTGAGATGAAGATGCACCACCCTGTAAGAGAGGATCTGCTTCGATATTTGCAGAGTAATCTACAACAAAGCATACAAAATAATACACAGGAGCTTAAGGCAATATGAAAACAATACGCGTAGTGGCTGCCGTCATAAGGGCGGTCGATAAAGAAAATAAACCGATTATCTTTGCAACCCAGAGAGGCTACGGAGAGTTCAAGGGCGGCTGGGAGTTCCCAGGCGGTAAGATTGAGTCTGGTGAGACACCGCAGCAGGCGCTAAAGCGCGAGATAATGGAGGAGCTGGACACGGAAATTGCTGTCGGTGAATTAATAGATACGATAGAATACGATTATCCTAATTTCCATCTCTCAATGGATTGCTTCTGGTGTGAGGTCATTCACGGTGAGCTTATCCTAAAGGAAGCAGAGGATGCAAAATGGCTGACAAAGGAGCATCTGGCGGACGTAAAGTGGCTACCGGCGGATGTGACATTGATTGAGAACATTAGAGAGGCGATGTATTAAATCCAGGACAGCAAAGAGCATGGAAAGGTGACTAAAAAACCATGCATCCGTCAATCATAGAAAAAGACTTTTTGTTATGCGGACGTTCGTTTTCCTTTACCTCGCCCTACGGTCATTCTCTTGAAGTCGGGCGACATGTGGAACACATTTAGGAGAATTTGAACCTACAAATGCAAGACGGTAGGGGTGTGGAAATCTCTACAGGATAGGCTCCTGGGGAACGAGGGGGGCACGCGTGCAAAATCGCGAAATGGAGTAGGGGGGATCTCAAAATACAAGGAATGAAAATGCGACATTCTAATATATAATGTTATAATTTTGTAACATCACATCTTGACTTTTGCTATTTATATGTTATGATTAATGCACAAAGGGAGGGATAATCATGAATGAATTATTAGGAAGCCGTATTAAGGCTTTGAGAATAGCTAAAAATTTAACACAGGAACAGGTTGCTGACCAAATCGGTGTGAGTAGACAAAAGTATGCACGTGTTGAAAGCGGAACTAATAGTATTACATTAGATATCCTTTCTAAAGTTGCAGAGATTTTAGATGTGACAGTTGGCGACATCACTAGAGTACTAGATGAAACACCGGTTGTAGCTTATCGCACTGGTGGTACAGAGTCTTCCTCAGAGAAGATCTTCGATATGCTGGATCTTTTTTATGCCAATAAGCATATGTATAACAAGCTTCAAAATAATAATATTAGATAAAGGAGGAGTATGTTATGCAGGAAAGCAGAAGAAAGGATATTCGAAGAACTGCAGCCGTTGTACGCGAAAAATGTAAGGTTAGTCGATACGGCATTATAGATTTATTTAAGGAATGTGCTCGATTAGGATATAAGCTTATACGATATCCACTCGGGGAAAACGCTGATCTTGGATTTACTATAAAAAAAGATCAGGATATTGTTATTTTCACAAATTCTAGTATTCGTTTGTCGAGAGAAATTTTTACATTGGCACATGAACTTGGACATGCAGTCCTTCATATGGAAGCTGATTCATCATTTATTGATGATAGTATTACTATTGCAGATAGAAGTACCGATGAGCGAGAGCAGGAAGCAAATTATTTTGCGGCATGTCTTTTAATGCCAGATGATGAAGTGGATCGTTTCTTTGATTTAGAATTGTCTGATATTGAGAAAAACGGATTGACTGCGATAGATATCGCAAAAATTATGTCTGAATTTAATGTCAGTTTTGACATGGCATTGAATCGTCTTGATAGCCTTGGAAAAATTACTGGTAATCAAAAGGCCCTATTGGATTGCCAACGTAATAAAACTAGAGTTGGTAATTTGTTGAAAAGTGCGGGCGGAAATGCGAGACTTAACCAGGCAAGCGAAGAGATAGATATTCCTTTTGAGTACATTGATTATGTAATTTACAATTATAATCATGATGCTATTCCGGTTGAGACGCTTGAAAAAGTGTTAGAATGCTATCAATTAAGCATGGACGATATTAGCGATAGATTGATTGAAAAGAAACATGAAGAGGATGATTTGAATGATTTGATAGGAGGTTTGGAAGATTGAGAGCCTCATTAGATACAAATGTAATCATTCATCTATATAGAGCCGAACTTCAAGGAATTTTATTTGATCTATTTGATGAAGGTGTTTTTATCTATGAGCAGATTCGTTCGATGGAACTTGAACATCATGGGCAGGACATCCTTACAAAAGTAGATTCGGATATTAACGCTGGTAAAATAGAACTTTTTACGGATCAAAAGCTTAAGGATTTAGCGGTTTATAAGATGTTTGAAAATAATGTGCGGGAAAACCGAATATTATATAATGCGGGTGATCTAGGAGAAGTGTATGCGATTTCTTTGGCACAAACTATAGGCGCATATTCATTGGTCACAGATGATACAAAGCAAGGTGGACCATATATGTCATTACTTCAATTAGATTATGATATAATGCCTTTTACTTTTGCAGATGTGCTTATTTTGAGATACTTAATGGGTATTGTTGATGCAGAGCAAACTGTGGAAGATTTTGAACTGGTGAATAACCAATCACAACTAAATTGGTCGTTCAGGAGTCAAATTTCAAAATTCATTAAAAGGTTTTTTAAGGAACCTTATCGTGAAGAAGAGAGACAATGGATTAAGGATTTGGCGACGAAATACAATATAAGCATAAAACAGAAATTGGCTGAATTAAGCAGCAAACTTACATAAAAATTTTTAGAGGACCTTTTCGCAGGTCCTTTTATTATACAGAAAATTTGGAAAGGAGGTTATGGCAGGAAGAAAGCCAAAGCCAACAGCGGTAAAGCCGGTTGGATGATGAGGCTGACCGGTTTTTCTTATGTGGGAAGGATTGAAAATTTACGAGATTTGGTGTACTATAAATTATACGGAAAAGATAACTTTTGGCTTCCGTTTGAGGTATCAGATATGGTTAAGAACAATATTGAATTAGACGTAAAAACAAAGTGCATAGAGCAAGGTAAGACCCAGGTAAATCTGGCAGAGGAGATAGAAACCACGAAGGCTTATGTGAATCGTGTGATCAAGAAGCAGGATGGTGTGGTGAATCAGACCTTTGTTAAGATGATGGAAGCGCTGGGGTATGATATAGAGTTGAGGTATGTGGAGCGAGAATAATATATGTCAGTAAATAGTAGACTGTGTAAAGATAACGGAAAGGTGGAATGCTACGCATGGAGGATGGTGCTAAAGAAAATACAGCGTTAAATATTCAGAAACCACTGGAAATTCTAGTGACAGATGAAGATAAGCATGGTACTGATATCGCATGCATGAGTGATTTTTTTGGAATATATATTGAGCAACTTTCAGCAGAACTGAGAAATCAAGTGATGCGTGGTGTTGTAGAAAAAATACCTGCAGCAGATGTACAAATTTTAGGGGAACTTGTACATGGTGTTGATGTTTTGCTGAGTGGGAAGTATGGATACATTCCAGATTTTGACAGCCTTCCAAATGATGTAAAAAATAAACTTAAAAAAGGTATTTACACATTGGGAGAGTCAAGACAGGTCGAAGATAATGTTAGAGCTGTGGTTCTTGATGAAAATGGTACGAGAATTAAAGATGTGACGTTAAAGAGGGTTTTGAATACTCCAGATACCTTGGAAATGTCCAGAAGTATAACAAGCCAAGTTCAAATGAGACAAATAGCTTCAAAATTAGAAGAAATAGCAGAAACTCAAAGCTATCTAATTGAAATGGAACGAAACAATAACATTATTAAGCCTTTTTTAAATGCTCGTGATCTTATTCTTAGAGCACAAAATGCGAAAACGATAGATGAGCGTAAGCATTATATGATAGAGGCATCTAAAGAATTAAACGATGTGATAAATGCATCAAGGTTAGATCTGAAAACAAGTTCTGAACATTTGGCAAAGCTAACACGTTTTCCAATTTTAAGAAATTCAAGTCAAATTAAGAATTATATGGGATATGTGGCACAGGATTTACAGCTTACTACAAAGTATGTTGGAGTCCAAATGCATGTGCTTGATTATCTTGGAGATTACGAAACAGCAAATGAAGTACTTAGTAGCTACCAAATGATGCTATCGGATTTTGCGGATAGACCGATAAATAAGAAAAATCAGTCTACAGCTATCCTAATGCAGAATAATTCAACTTATTCTGAGCAAACTCAAGATTATTGGCTTAACTTCAGAAGCAATATAAAGGAAACTATTAAGACGGGAAGTTTGTTGCAAGATAGGGAAATGATTGTTGTTTCCATAGAGGATATAAAAGATGCGTGAAAATAAAAAGTGTTGGGCATGCGGAAAGTCGCTGACAGGAGGAGAAAAATTAGGACTGTGTGACGGCTGCTTAAATAAATATGGAACTCCTGCAGCGGCGGCTGCGGCTCTAGGTATAGGTATAGGAGCGAAATTCTTTATTAAGAATGGTGGAAAGAGTGTAAAGAATGCATTGAAAATTTTGAATAAATAAATTTGAGGAGGAACCAATCTGGAAGATTTAATACAAAACAAAATAACTGATTTTTTTCTTGATGTTACAGAAACGGATGAGTTCAAATCAGTAGAATATTTGATTTTTTCGATTAGAAAACAATATTTGAATTATCTATCTCAACCCAGAAAAAAGCAATTTGAAATTCCTAAGTATTTAGAGCTGTTAGTTGATAAAGCAATTGATTTATTTAATCTGTCAGGAATTAGTTGCGTTGATATGCTTCAGTATATGTTAGAACATGATATAAATAATTGGGTTCATTATTATGCTTATACATTTATAATTCCAATCGCACAGGGAAAAAGTAGTGAATGTGTTAAGGATTTAAGTGATTTATATGCACTTGTTATGACTGGCTATATATTGGATGACTTCGGATTTAATCGCTTAAATATTGAGGAGATTGTAAAGGGAGAACAATTAACACATAAAAAAAATCAGTATGGATTATCTGTTGTAAATGGTGTGGTATTTCACAATGATTATTTTGTATTTGAAAATAAAGCATATTTGTATAATATCTTGACAAACATAATCCCAGTTTCATTTGGTGATGTGATGCCAGGATTTGCAAGAGTAATTTCAGAACAAAGGGAAGTGGGAAATATTCTTTTACGGTTAGATGATCGTTTAGCATTACCAGAAGAACAGGCAATATCCTATTCGACATTGAATTTTGAAAAGTATAGAGGTCCGCAGTTCCACTTTAAGGATACATTGTTAAAAACATCAAAGACAATCTCAGTCCATTTTAATGGCAAAACAATGGATAAGTTGTTGATGGTTGTAAAACAGAAATTTGACGAAAAAGAGAATAAATCTTTCTGGCACATAGAATTAGAAACATTACCATACAGGAATCGAGAGTCAAAGGGAAAGTACTGCATTACCACATTTTTGCATGGAATGTATTATCCAGATGAAGATATATTTACACATATTGATTACACTAAAAATCAATATGATATTGATACATACCTAAATAAATACTCTGATTGTAACGAAGACATGCCGATAGATACGTATACTTCGTCTAATGAATTGCACTATAAAATTTGGTGTATCGAAGGTGGTAAGTACTCAAGAGAAACGTGGTATAGGCTAATGGTGGTTTCTTTAAATCAAGAGTATGTTGAATTGTTAGATGAAATATTAGAGTAGAAAGGTACTGATTTTCTGCCATCGAAAAAAATGGCAAAAAAATTTGTTAGACCTATCTTGACATGTATAAGAAGTTTTGCTATGCCGGATGGAATGAGCTGTGGGAGGCAGTATGAACCAAATTTGCAGGGATATTTTCAGAGCCATACATGAGGGTAAATGGCTGAAAATAGAATATCGAAACAAGGCAGATCAGGTGACGAAATATTGGATAGGGATAAGAGACCTTGATCCGAGAAGCCGAACTATGAAGGTTGATGGACTTCATCTGGGACAGCTTACGATTGGAGAATATGACAGGATATTTATCGATTCAATATTGTCTACTGAGATAATAGAGGGGACATACTGCCCTGAAAACAAGATACTTGTTGAAGATATTGAGATGCATCCAGAGCGTTACAAAAATATATTTGACAGCTCAGCAAATTTAAAAATACTAAATTATCTTGAGATATGTAATAAGCTTGATACGACTCCGTATATCACAGATTACGATTTGATTCATTACATTGATAGAGATAGGATTAACTGTGGTATGTATCAGCTTACAGACCAGCAGTTCAGGGAAGTGGTTGCTCAATTTCAGTATTTTTCATCGCGGGAAAAAAGAAAAAGCGGATCATTAAAAGTTAAGAGGCTGGCAATAAATGTCCTGAGTATAAATACTAATAAAGGACTATATGTTCTTGCATATAGAAATCTAAATCTTGATGTAAAAAATCATATTTTTAAACCAGATGAGGAGATTACAGTGTGTACGCAGTTTTCTATAGATGGAAAACAGGAAAATGCAAGGAAATTTTTAGATGCCGATGAATATGAGCTTTTGGAGGATTTTGAGAAAAATCTGGAAAAAATAAAGGATGCAATAACTGAGCATGGTGGCAACAAATCCATAGTAGATGATATGCCGTATGTTATTGGACTTGGCATGGACGTGGTTCTCAATCTGCACGAAGAGTATAAGGCAATTATGGATATGTTTGAGGCTGATAATGTGACATATCCAATAAAGGCTTTTTTTGGAGAGCTTCTTGAGAGACCAAGAAGGACAAAAGCATATCCGATTGCTCTGATTAATAAAAATATAAATCTGGATCAGCTGCTTGCAATAAACAATGCTATGAAATATCCTCTTGCATATATTCAGGGACCACCCGGCACTGGCAAAACAAATACTATAATAAACACGATAGTAACAGCATTTTTTAACAATGTCACAGTGCTGTTTGCATCATATAATAATGTCCCGATAGATAATGTTTTTGAAAAGCTCTCATCCATGAAGTATCGTGGGAAGACAATCCCATTTCCAGTGCTTCGCCTGGGGAATACAGAAAAAGTAATGGAGGCAATTAAATATATTAATGAGCTGCGTACACAGGTGCAGTCATTGCAGATTTTTGCCTCTACACTTGATAAGCGGAAGGATGATCGTATAGACAGGGCAAAGCGTTTGTCTGCACGTCTAAAGGAATATGAGGAAATTCTGGATTTAAAGGAGAGAAAAGAGACACTTACACATCTGATGAAATATCAGGAACATATGAAAAATACTATGAAGCTATTGCCGTTTCAGACAGATCTGCAAGGCTATCAGATGCAGAAGCTTGATAAAAGGATAGCTGCTATCGGTGAGATATCTGATGCTGATGCAATGCAGCTTCTGGATAGAAACGAGGATGAATTTTATCAGTATCTGTTTTACACATCTGCACGCTATATAAAGGCACTCGAGGAACCTAAATTCCAGGAGCTTAGACAGATACTGGATTCTGATGAGACACCAGAGAAGCTGGTGAATGAGTTTAACAAATATATGCGTAAATCTGAAAATGTAAGAAAGCTTCAGCGAGTTTTTCCTATAATCATAACGACATGTATATCTGCGCACAAAATAGGTGAGCCTGAGCCTTTATTTGATATGACAATTATGGATGAGGCAAGTCAGTGTAATGTGGCAATCTCACTTGTGCCTATAATCAGAGGAGAAAAACTGATGCTGGTGGGAGATCCGCAACAGCTAAATCCGGTTATCCTGCTTGGAGAACTGACAAACAAAAAGCTTCGTCGCAGGTATCATGTATCAGATGAGTACGATTATAGGGAAAATTCAATCTATAAAACGTATCTTGCCTGTGATGCAGTAAGTGATGAGGTGCTTCTGAGAAATCACTACAGATGTAATAAAGAAATAATAGGTTTTAACAATAAAAAATACTATAACTCAAAGCTCAAGATACAGTCAAAGAGTAAGGAGCCGGAACCGCTTGTTTATATGGATGTGAAAAGCGATAACACACAGATAAAAAATACTTCTCCGGCTGAGGTTGAGGAAGTGGTGGAATATGCGCTTTTAAATAAAGATAAAAGCATTGCCGTGATTACGCCGTTTGTCAATCAAAAGCAATTGATTGAAAATGCAATAAAGCAGAATAAACTGAGCAATCTTGTCTGTGGAACGGTTCATGCATTTCAGGGCGATGAGAAGGATGTAGTGTTGTTTTCTACAGCAATCTCTGAAAGGACAAGCTCAGGTACATATAACTGGCTTAAAAATAATAAGGAGCTCATAAATGTTGCGACATCCAGAGCAAAGGAGAAGCTGGTACTTCTCACAAACGGAAAAGAACTGGAAAGACTGCATGCGGGACAAGCTGATGATGATTTGTATGAGCTGGCGCAGTATATAAAGACCAATGGGCACTCAAAAATTACTGAAAAGCATATAAGCTCACGAGCACTGGGAATACAGCCGTTCTCGACGGCTACAGAAAATGCGTTTCTTGAAAATCTAACCCATGCTCTTGAAAATATCTGGCTTTCGCAGAGTAAATATGTAATACACAAGGAGGTTGCCATATCACAGGTATTCAGAGATAACATAACCTATGATGATTTGTTTTACATGGGACGTTTTGATTTTGTTGTATACGAAAAACAAGGCAGAAGCGAATTGCCAATACTTGCCATAGAATTAGATGGTAAAGAACACTTTGAGGATGCGGTGGTGAAAGAGCGGGACAGAAAGAAAAATGCGATATGCAAGGCACACAACATGGAAATTATCCGGGTGGAAAACTCATATGCGAGAAGATATAATCATATCAAAGGAATATTGATGGATTATTTTTCAAGGGTGCATTAAGGGAGGAGACCTAAATCCAAGCAATGGTTTAATTACTATAATGGTAAAGAAATAGTATTGCCAGATAAGTTTTTACCAGAAAAAGAATTTATTGAATATCATAATGATGTTATTTTTCAAGGAGCTTAATATGGCGGATGGAAATAACACTAAAGGAAAAGAAAGGCAGGAAATTATATATGTATTATGTACCGGATGGCACAGAGCAGTGCGGTTATTATGAGTGTAAAGAGTGTGGAAGCAGGTTTTTGGATTTAAAAATTGCACCAACATTGGTATGTCCATACTGTGGAGAAGAGGCAGATATGGAGATAGGACCTGATGAGGAGATGCCAAAAGTTGTAGAATCTGCGAAGCTTATTCAGATGGTTAGAGGCGTTGAAGAGGTAGAGAAGATGGATAAGCTGTTATCGCTTGCGGTGACAGGTGGCGATTTTAATTGGATATAAGAATGCAGATATTTGTAGACGCAGATGTAAAGTAGCTGCCGGCGGATGTGACATTGATTGAGAAGATTGGAGAGGCACTATATGAAACCAAGGACAGCAAAGAGTATGGAGCTATATGATATATTGCTTAGGCGCGGGTATCCGGAGCCGTTTTGCGATGAGATAACGAAAAATCTAAATACCGACTGGACAGCTCAAAGGATGATAGGATATCTGTCACACTATAAAAAGCTTCCCATGGAAGAAATTGCCGATGAAATGCTTGCGATACTCAGCGACCGCAACCGCATAATGAAAAAGCATGAGCTTGAGGAGACAAATGCAAGATGGAATGACTACTTAAACAGATAAAGTCAGGAGGATTCACATGAGAGTACTGAATATCGAAGATGATACATTTAAACACAATGATATTTGCAAAGCCCTGTCAGGATGTGGGATTAAAGATGTCGAATGGTCCAATAATCTCGCGGATGGGTGGAAACAGATTAAAAACTCAATGGATAGTAATAATCCGTATGATCTGATAATTACTGATATGTATTATCCCGATGAGCCGGGTGGCAGAGAGGAACAATCAGGAGATGTTCTGATTGACAGAGTGATTAAGAACAAAATCACAATACCTGTAATTCTCTGCTCCAGCGTGAATCTCAAATACCCGGAAATATATGGCTGTGTTTATTATAGCAGGGAAAGAAACTGGGAGGCAGATATGCAGACGCTTGTAAATAGTCTTGTGGCAGGATAATACTAATAAATCTCGAGCTTCTGATCAACCAGTGATTCACCTTTATATACAAGCTTAAGTGTGAAGAAATTTTCTTCATTTTCAAGCAGCAGCTTTAAAAAGATAGCGTCGCCTTCCCAAGTAGGAAGTGTGGGCACGATAGTTTTATCAACCCATTTGAGGTCGCCTTCGTTGCATGTGATAAGCTTACCGGAAAATTCATCAGCAGTGAAAAGACACATCAATTCAGGCTCCTGTTTATCACTTATAAAAGTTATGAGTGCGCGGAAACGGTATGATGTGAGTGTGAGCCCTGTTTCCTCTTTGACTTCGCGGAGCAAGCACTCTTCGGGTGATTCACCATTCTCGGCGTGACCGCCAACACCAATCCATTTTCCTTCATTTATATCATTTTCTTTCTTAATACGATGAAGCATGAGATATTGTCCATCGTGTTCTATGTAGCATAAAGTAGTTATTTTCATGATATACCTCCGTTAGACGATTATAGCATAAAATGTGCGGGGGAAGACAGGAAAAATATCTATCTGCATAGCAGCCTAAATTTTTCCTGAAAAATTTATAATAAGCTTATTTATTCCCGAATAAATTGCAGACACCCCCTGTAAAGTAGTATAATAACAACAATTAATACAGCTAATTGCACAAATGGGAATTGGCAATAAGCATGAAATGAGGTTTACACTATGGACGTAAGAAAAATGAGAAACGAATTACTGGGAAAGCGCCTTGTGGCTGCGCTTGAGTCGCGCAACATGGAGGCATATTATGTCGAGACAAAGGAAGAGGCTGTTAAGAAGGCACTGGAGCTGATTCCAAAGGGCAGTTCAATCAATATGGGCGGTGCCACATCGGTGAAGGAATGTGGTCTGTATGAGGCGCTCTCAAACGGAGAATATCAGTTTTATGACAGGGACAAGGTGTCTACGCAGGAGGAGAAGCAGGAGATAGCGTTAAAGGCATTTACATCAGATTATTTCCTTGGAAGTGTCAATGCGATGAGCGAGGATGGCGTATTTATCAATATTGACGGAAATGCAAACCGCGTGGCTGCATATGCTTACGGACCGAAGCATGTGCTTCTTATAGTAGGCATGAACAAGGTCGTAAAGACTGAGGGAGACGCTATGAGCCGTGCGAGAAATGAGGCAGCGCCAATCAACGCACAGCGCTTTGGCATCGACACACCATGCTCCAAGAACGGCACCTGCTTTGACTGCAAGAGTCCGCAGTGTATCTGCTGTCAGATTCTGACCACACGCTTCTCAAGGGTGAAGGGACGTTTCCAGATTATTCTTGTAGATGAGAATCTGGGCTTTTAATATGTGAATAGCCGGAAAGGAAACATAAGAAATGGGATATTTAATCAGTGAGACAACAAAAGAGGAGCGCGAGGCAATTGTGGCTGAGTCGCTTGGCAATATCGAGGCTACCTGCGATGGCTGCATGTCGGGGCTTGCCGAGATGTATCAGGACTATATCGACGGAAAGAAGGAGCTTCGTGAGATAAATATGGAGTTCAACGCCAGATATGTGCACGGAGAGGATATGCCGGGGCGAAGCGGCTGTGGATATAAGTAATGTGGCGCGTTTTGGGATAATTACCGAGGCTTAATGATATCAGGGAGACGCAGATGATTTCATGCAGGGATGTTAACAATTTACAAATGGACGGAATGGGGCTTGTGGCGGGAGCAGCAGGGCTTGATAGGATGGTGTCATGGACGTATCTGGTGCAGACAAAGCCTTATAAGGATCATATGAATCCGGGCAACTTTGCGTTGCTTGTGGTAGATTACAAGAGATTTTCCATGGACGAGGCATATGATGCCATGGTTGAGCTAAATGAGCTGGGAATATCTGGCTTTGCGATTTCGGTTGTGGAGGACAGGGAAGAGACACCACAGAGAATGAAGGACAAGGCTGATGAACTCAAGCTGCCGTTGTTTTATATCAGATGGGCGGGAGCTACTTTTGTAGATATTGCGCAGAGCATCGGAGAGCTGCTTTTAGAGACCAGTGTGGATAATAAAAGGACCGGGGACTACCTGTACAATCTGCTTTTTGGATATGAGGTAAATGATAAGTATATCGAGAAGATTTCTGCACAGTTTGGTCTGACCTTTGACCGGCCGTACAGAGTGGGAATCATCGTGATAGACCGCAAATACGGAGTGAATCTGGAGCAGGACGAGCACACATATACATACTATACCGACTGCCTGAACCGCGAGGTTATCCATATGAAGAAAAAGCCTATGTATATGAGGTTTTTGAACAAATTTGTGCTTCTTTTTGAGGAGACAAAGGATATGGAGACAGAGCATCAGATTGAAAGGATACTTGGGGACTTAGACAGTCGTGCACCATTTGCAGGGCTCATTCACAGCACATGCATACTCGGTGCTGCATACAGGAAGCCTGCGGATTTTGGCAAGAGCTATCAGGAGGCGAAAAATCTCATCCCCAAAAAGGATATTTTACCAAATCCGACCAACAAGAAGGTAATCAGTGCCAGCTCCATGGGCATATACAAGTATATGTTCAACAGTGGCAATCAGCAGGAAATCATGGATTATTGCAACGAGAAGCTAAAGCGGCTTGAGATGTATGACAATGCAAACGGCTCGTTTCTCATAGATACGCTGCTCAATTATTATATGTGTGGCTTTAATGTCGGAAAAACGGCACAGATGATGTACGTTCATCGTAATTCCCTGCAATACCGTCTGAAAAAGATAGAGGAAATACTGGAAATCAGCCTTGATGACTCGATGGAATATCTGGATGTAGTTAATTGTATTCTTGTAAAAAGGCTTATGTTTAATTAGTTACTGTAAAAATGCACAAACAAATTGTGCAAAATTAACATTGCAAAGCTGCTTCATTAAGTTTATTATACGAACTAAGCAAAGGCGCTGGAGAAAAACTCCGGCGCCTTTTCGTATTTCAATAATCAAGGAGGAAAAGCTTATGATGAAGAGAAGTAAGAGATTTGCAGCATTGATATTGACAGGTGTAATGGCAGTGACAACATTGTTTGGATGTGGTTCGTCATCAGGAGGAGCTGCCTCAGATAGCTCAGCGGCAGACAGCTCATCAAAGAAGGTTTTAAAGGTTGGTATGGAATGTGCATATGCTCCATTCAACTGGACACAGGATACAGATACCACACCGGACGGCAGCAAGGCAGTCAAGATAGCAGGCTCTGATTACTATGCATACGGCTATGATGTAGCAGTGGCACAGAAGCTTGCAGACCAGATGGGAATGGACCTTGAGGTACATAAGGTTGAGTGGTCATCAATCGGTATCTCACTCGATGCAGGAGATTATGACTGTATCATCGCCGGTATGGGCAAGACAAAGGAAAGAGAAGCGTCATACGCATTCACAGAGCCTTATTACTATAGAAACAACTGTATTGTTGTTAAGAAGGGCGGCAAGTATTCAAATGTAAAGGGTCTTTCAGATCTCGCAGATACAGGCTGCAAAGTAACGACACAGCTTGGAACAGGCTGGATTCCACTTTTAGACCAGATAAAGGGTGCTGAGCAGTCAGGAAACTTTGAGACTACATCAGAGTGTTTCCTCGCAATATCAAACGGCAGCGCAGATGTATGTGTAATCGATGTTCCGACAGCAGAGTCAGCAGCACTTACAAATGATGATTTACAGATTATCGAGTTGGATGAGAATGATACATTCACAGGTGATGATGAAATGGTAAATGTATGTATCGCAACAAGAAAGGATGATACAGCACTCAGAGATAAAATCCAGGATGCCATGAATGCAATCGGCTGGAATGACAAGGCAAAGATGGATGAGCTGATGGATCAGGTTCTGACACAGCAGCCGGCAGCCAACTAGTTGTTAGAGATTTATCTGATTCACGAAAAGATGAAAGACTGTGGGATGATGTTATATCGCATCATCCCACAATAGTCTGATAAACCGGCGTAAGCTGGGGATTAGAGAGATAAAAGTGAGGTAGCAGTATGATGATAAGTAATCCAAGTAATTCGTTAGAATGGATGGTATTTCTGGCGCAGAAATATTCAAGCATGTTTATCAAAGGAACCTGGCTTACGCTGTACATATCGGTAGTTGGTACATTGCTTGGCTTCGTATTGGGATATATCGTAGGCATAGTAAATGATGTAAAGCTTAACGATGGCGACAACATCGTAAAAAAGGTCCTTATCCGTATAGTAAAGGTGATATTTACAGTTTATGTTGAAGTATTCAGGGACACACCAATGATAGTTCAGGCGATGATTGTGTACTATGGAATACGCCAGATGGGCTATGAAAACCTGACACCTGTATTTGCAGGTATTCTCGTAACTGTATTAAATACAGGTGCCTACATGGGAGAGACAGTCAGAGCAGGAATCGGATCAATAGATATGGGACAGCGTGAGGGCGCATGGGCCATGGGAATGTCACCGTTTAAGACAATGCTCTATGTAGTTTTGCCGCAGGCATTCAAGAATATCATTCCTGAGATGGCAAATACATTCCTTTTAAATCTGAAGATGACATCAGTGCTCAATGTTATCGCTGTGCAGGAGCTTTTCATGGCTGCCAAGACAGTAGGTGGAAACTACTACAAGTACTTTGAGTCATATCTGGTCATCGCAGTAATTTACTTTGTACTTTGCTTTGTATTTGATAAGCTCTTCAAGCTGATTGAAAAGAAGCTGCAGGGCAAGACAGACTATGCACTCGCAGTTGAGTACATGGACAATGAATAGGAGGCGCAATATGAGTGAGACAGTAATTTCAATTAAGGATTTAAGCAAATCATTTGGTGATCATGAGGTACTTAGAAAGATTGATATTGATGTGCATTCCGGCGAGGTCATCTGTATTGTGGGCTCCTCAGGTTCGGGAAAATCAACACTGCTTAGGTGCATCAACAAGCTTGAGAAACAGACCTCAGGAAAGATTTTATATCACGATAAAGAGGTCAGAAATGTACAAAAGGATATCAATGATTACCGTTCAAAGGTGGGAATGGTGTTCCAGTCCTTCAATTTGTTCAACAATATGACAGTGCTCCAGAACTGTATGCTTTGTACAAGAAGGGTGCTTCATCTGCCAAAGCAGGAGGCCTTTGACAGGGCAATCACACATCTGAAGGCAGTCGGCATGGCTCCTTATATCAATGCAAAGCCATCGCAGCTCTCAGGAGGACAGAAGCAGCGAGTTGCCATTGCCAGGTCGCTTTGTATGAACCCGGAGGTGCTTTTATTTGATGAGCCGACCTCGGCGCTTGACCCTGAGATGGTCGGAGAGGTGCTAAATGTCATGAAGGACCTCGCGAGGACAGGACTTACGATGATAATCGTCACACATGAGATGGCATTTGCCAGAGATGTTTCTACAAGAACTATTTTCATGGACTCAGGATATGTGGCAGAGGATGCAGCACCGTCAGAGCTGTTTACAAATCCTAAGAATCCAAGGACAAGAGAATTCTTAAGCAGATATCTGGCTGGCTAGATATGGTTGGCATTCAGAAGGAGGAAATGATAAATGGATAATTTTGTAGTAACCTTTGCCAGAGGATTTGGAACAGGCGGAAAAGCAATAGCATCACAGCTGGCAAAAGAGCTTGGAATACACTGTTATGAGAACCGTATTCTGACTCTTGCAAGCCAGCTGAGCGGACTTGACGAGAATGTGTTTCAGGAGGTAAATGAGAAGCTGCGTGAAGAGGGCGGATTTACGAGCTTTTTGAGAGGGCTTCCAAGAGCAAAGGGATATATATCAAGAAATGAGAAGTTCAAATCAGATGACAGGCTCTTTGAGTATCAGAGCCAGATTATCAACGAGCTCGCAGACAAGGAATCCTGCGTCATAGTAGGAAAATGTGCCGACTATGTATTAAAGAACCGCCCAAATGTGGTGAGCATATACATTGAGGCACCGCGTGCATTCTGTGTGGAGCGTACCATAGCCAATATGGGTGTGACACCGGAGGTGGCAAATGCCACGATTGAGAGAACAGATAAGTTCAGGGCAGATTATTACAAGTACTATACACACGGAAACTACTGGACCAATCCGGTGAACTACGACCTGACACTAAACAGTGAGCGTGTCGGTGTGGAAAACTGTGTGAAAACGATAGAGCAGTATCTGATCATAAAGGGCTTTATCAAGGCTGATATGATTAAGCCGGTGGGAGAACTCATATAAAAAGTATATAACAAAAAATTGCAGCTCGTGTATCGAGCTGCAAATTTTTTTATTATTATATAGATATGTCTATCCAAGCAAAGCCTTATCAGAAGCAAATTCCTCGCCGGAAACCTCCTCAAACTTCATGAGCAGATCCTCCACAGTGAGATTTTTCTTTTCCTCGCCTGAAATATTAAGGACAACCTGTCCGTTATTCATCATGATGAGTCTGTTGCCGTGAGCGATGGCATCACGCATGTTGTGTGTGACCATCATGGCTGTCAGGCTGTTCTCCTTGATGATTTTGTCTGTGAGAGTGAGCACCTTTGCGGCTGTCTTTGGGTCGAGAGCTGCGGTGTGCTCATCCAAAAGCAGCACCTTCGGCTTCTGGAGTGAAGCCATGAGCAGTGTAACGGCCTGACGCTGTCCACCTGAGAGCAGACCAACCTTTGAGGTCATTCGATCCTCGAGTCCCAGGTCAAGCTCCTTTAAAAGCTCGTGGAAATGCTCCTTTTCAGCCTTTGTGATACCCCAGCCAAGACCACGGCGCTTTCCGCGGCGCGCTGCAAGTGCGAGGTTTTCATCAATCTGCATGGTTGCGGTAGTTCCTGTCATTGGATCCTGGAACACACGTCCAAGAAATGATGCACGCTTGAACTCAGGAAGTCCTGTGACATCAACTCCATCGATGAGAATTGAACCATCGTCTACAGGCCATGTGCCTGCAACGGCATTGAGCATGGTCGATTTTCCGGCACCGTTTCCACCGATAACAGTGACGAAATCGCCCTCCTCAAGCTTTAAGTTTACACCATTAAGGGCATGCTTTTCATTGATCGTGCCCGGATTGAAGGTTTTATGTACGTTTCTAATCTCTAGCATTTATTTGCCCTCCTTTGCATTAAGTGCTGCGGCAGAGCGTTTGCCGGCCTTTTTGAAGGAGGCCTTGCTCTTGCCCTTCAGGTAAGGCACTGCAAGGAAAATTGCCACGATGATTGCAGTGAAGAGCTTTAAGTCATCACTTGGCATCTGCAGCCACAGAACGATTCCGATTACAATGTAGTAAACAATTCCACCAAATATGACAAAGATAAGTCTTCCCATGAAATTCATGTGCTTTCCGAGGATTGCATCGCCGAGCACCTCACCGATGATAACTGCGGCAAGACCGATGACGATTCCACCACGGCCCATGTTTACATCGGAAAAGCCTGAGTACTGTGAAAGCAGACCACCTGAGAGCGCTACAATTGCATTTGAAAGCGCAAGACCGATGAGCTTCATGTTGTCGATGTTGATACCCTGAGCCTTGCTCATTGCAGGGTTGCAGCCTGTGGCACGGATAGCAGAGCCCTGCTCTGTTCCGAAATACCAGTAAAGCACCGCGATAATTACAACCGAGAAAATCACACCGACAATTATCGCATGTGTCAGATTACGTGATGAAAGCACCAGATTATATTTATCTGCGCTAAGTGCCTGGTTGGCGTGGCGCTGCATGATATTTAAGTTGATAGAGTAGAGAGCTATCTGTGTAAGGATTCCTGCCAGAATCGGAGGAATGCCGAGCTTTGTATGTAAGAGACCTGTGCAGAGTCCTGCGAGCAGACCGGCAATACATGCGCAAAGCAGTGAAACCCAGATATTGTAGCCGTTAATCGTCATCATAACGGTTACGGCACCACCTGTTGCAAATGAGCCATCAACCGTCAGATCTGCGAAGTCCAGCAGTCTGAAGGTGATGTAAACACCGAGTGCCATGATGCCCCATATCAGACCCTGGGCTATATTGCCCGGAAGGGCATTGGTGAATGCAACCGGATTTAAGGTTGCAAAATAATTCATTAGAATCATTTTATTAAATACCTCCATAGTGCAGCTGTTTATTCAGCTGAGATTTCCTCATAACCGTCCGGAACTGTAATTCCAAGCTCCTTGGCGCGGTCAGGAAGGTACTCCTTAGTGAACTTAGGAGCGCTCTTAACCTCCATAGTTTTGATGTCTGTACCATTTACAAGGATATCGTAAGCCATCTCACCTGTTGTGTATCCAAGGTCATAGTAGCTGATAGAAAGTGTAGCAACACCACAGCCCTTAGCGATTCCTTCCTCGCCGGCGAAGATAGGTTTCTTAGCCTGTGAAGCTACATTGTTGATAGCCTCTGTACATGAAGCAGCAGTGTTGTCAGTTGGGATGTAGATTGCATCAGATGCATCACATGCGCTCTGTGTTACTGCAGCAACATCATTTGAATCAGAGAATGTGTACTCTTTTACAGTGTATCCTTCGTCCTCAAGGTATTTGGTAATAGTTGTTGACTGGTAGATACTGTTTGGCTCAGATGAGCAGTAGATGATACCAATGTTCTTTGCATCCGGGAAGAGCTCCTTGATGCATTTAGCCTGCTCATCGAGTGGAGCGAGGTCTGTTGTACCTGAAATATTCTTTCCTGTAGTGCTTGACCAGTCTGACATATCAAGAGCTGTAGCGTAGTCTGTGATAGATGTTCCGAGAATCGGAATAGAGTCTGTGGCTGCTGAAGCGGCCTGAAGAGCTGCTGTGGCATTTCCAAGGATAAGGTCATAGTCGTTTGTGACGAACTTGGTGCAGATTGTAGAGCATGTAGAAGCATCTCCTGCGGCATTCTGCTCGTCAAATGAGACCTCGTCTCCGAGCTTGTCCTTTAATGCGTCCTTAAAGCCCTTTGTAGCGGCATCGAGAGCCTCGTGCTGTACGAGCTGGCAGATACCTACATGATATTTGGCATCTGAGTTCTTACCTGACTGTGTGTCACCGTTTGCTGAACCGGAATCTCCACATCCGGCAAGTCCAAGAACCATTGTTCCTGCAAGAACAAGTGAAGCTAAAATTTTAGATCTCTTTTTCATGATAATTCCTCCTTTTATCAGCGCTTTAAAGCGTTGATGTATCAATTAGGTAAATTATATTCACTTATTAATGAGAAGTCAAGAGAAGATGAGGAAAAAGTAGGGTTTAATATATATAAATGATGGATAATAAGCCATCCTGTTTCGCTGGGTTAGGGGAGCTGTTTTAGGAATTTCAGCAGTTTCAGCTACTTTTTTATGGATTTTTCCGGCTGTTTCGCTGTGGTTAGGGAGCTGTTTTAGAAATTTCAGCAGTTTCAGCTACTTTTTTGGAGATTTTTCCGGCTATTTCGCTGTGGTTAGGGGAGCTGTTTTAGGGATTTCAGCGGTTCCAGCTACTTTTTTCCAGAATTTTTCCAGTTTTTGGACTGGATTGGGGAGCTGTTTTAGAAGTTTTATGGATTACAGCTACCCAAGGCCTGTCAGCTATCAACATATGGCTATTGTACACTATGCTAATTTAGTGTGGGGATATTATGCTAAAGAATAAAAATGATGGTTCATACTGGATTTGTGGAGAGGGTGTTGGCACAGAACAAAAAACTGTTTCGGGAGAAACAGAGTATACAGTTACATGTAGCAGTAAATTTGTGCCATATGAATTTCCTGCAAATGAATTTTCAAAATAAAATATGGCTGAAAGTAAAAATCCCCGGTAGTAACTACCGGGGATTCTCTGTCTATTCAGCTACAACCTTGGCAAATTTCTTTTTACCACGTCTGATAATGAGACCCTCGCCCTTGAAATCGTCGAGAGTGTATTTTGTAGAGATATCAGTTACCTTCTCATCTGCAACGGAAACACCGCCCTGCTGGATATTTCTGCGGCCGTCTCCTCTTGAATCGCAAAGTCCTGCTTTTACGAGAACAGAGATGATATCAAGCTCTCCGTCAGGGAAGTCCTCAGCTGTAACGGTAACTGTAGGCATATTTGCATTGTTGGCTCCGCCAGCGAAAAGTGCATGGCTTGCCTCTTTAGCCTTTGTGGCTTCCTCCTCACCGTGAACAAGCTTTGTAAGCTCGAATGCCAGGATTTCTTTAGCTTCATTGAGCTGTGCGCCCTCCCAGCTTTCCATCTTGTCAATTTCCTCGAGAGGAAGGAAGGTGAGCATTCTGATACATTTAAGAACATCGGCATCAGAAACGTTTCTCCAGTACTGGAAGAACTCGAAAGGTGTTGTCTTGTTAGGATCAAGCCATACTGCACCTGACTGTGTCTTGCCCATCTTCTTGCCCTCAGAGTTTAGGAGCAGATTGATTGTCATAGCGTATGCATCTTTTCCAAGCTTACGTCTGATAAGCTCTGTTCCACCGAGCATGTTACTCCACTGGTCATCTCCACCGAACTCCATGTTGCAGCCGTATTTCTGGAAAAGTGTGTAGAAATCGTAGCTCTGCATGATCATGTAGTTAAACTCAAGGAAGGAAAGACCTTTTTCCATACGCTGCTTGTAGCACTCAGCTGTAAGCATACGGTTTACTGAGAAATGAGCACCAACCTCGCGGAGCACATCCACGTAGTTTAAGTCCATCAGCCAGTCAGCGTTGTTTACCATGATAGCTTTTCCCTCGCCAAAGTCGATGAAGCGGCTCATCTGTTTCTTGAAGCACTCTACGTTGTGGTTGATAGTCTCTGTTGTCATCATCTGGCGCATATCTGTACGTCCTGATGGATCACCGATCTGTGCTGTACCTCCACCGATAAGCACGATAGGCTTGTTTCCGGCCATCTGAAGTCTCTTCATAAGGCAAAGCGCCATGAAATGTCCAACGTGAAGGCTGTCTGCTGTAGGATCAAAGCCGATGTAGAAGGTAGCTTTTCCGTTGTTTATAAGCTCTTTGATTTCTTTTTCGTCTGTTACCTGCGCGATAAGACCGCGGGCAACTAATTCGTCATAAATTGTCATGATTTTCCTCCTGATAAGATGAATCTGTATTCTGAAAAATAAAATATCCCCCTCATCCATTTAAGGACGAGGGGGATTTCTCGCGTTACCACCTTAATTTGCATCCTGCTCGCACAGGAATGCCTCCGTGAGTTGTCACACATTATTCGACATATATTATATAGTGAAAATAGCCGATTCTGCTAACACTCCGGCACTATAACGTGTGCCAATACGTTGCGGCTTATTAATCGAACCGGGGATATTTAATCATCCGGTATGACGTTCGGTGCAAAGCTCCGGGATGTATTCCAAATCTGTTTCCTTGCGCCTCTCACCTGCCGGCAGCTCTCTGTAAGTATTGCAGAAATGTACTTGTTCCCATCAAAGCCTGTTGAAATGTAATTGTGCTTCAATTGACGATATTATAGCCGTTTAAGAAGGGATTTGTCAAGGGTGTAAAAAGCGGTGTATGAAAAGTATGAAAAGCTTTTTAATTATTGCACTCTGACCTATGGTGATGTATACTTTGAATAACAAACAAACTTTGGTTATGAAAGGGAGAAAAAATGAGCACATATTATACTATTATGAGTATGATTGACGGCTTTGAGTCGTTTATCAATCTGGCAGTTACGGTACTGACAATTATTGCATCATGGATTATGTATGCAAAAGCAGGAGAGCCCGGCTGGGCGGCTATTGTACCGTTTTACAGCTCATACGTCAGATTTAAGATTGCAGGGAAAAAGAAGCTGTTCTGGGGATATCTTGTGGCATGTATCGCAAGTATAGTAGGATGTATTTTATTAATGTATGAGATTATTGCATCAGGACTTTCTGTTATGACATCCGGTTATATGGGATCGTATTATGATTCTACCTATGGATATGGTGGAAGCAGCATCGGAAATCACATGGGCATGCTGATATTTGCAGTTATTCTGGTTATTGCAGCAATAATTGCGGCAGCGGTTATGAATATCCTCTGCTGTGTCGGACTGTCACATGCGTTTGGCAAGGGAGCCGGATTTGCCTGTGGACTTATATTCCTCAATGTGATTTTTGTCTGTATTATTGCTTTCAACAAAAACATTGTTTATGTGGGAAACGGATACAATAGTAATAATAACTACTATAATCCATACGGTTCAAACGGATACGGTCAGCAGTATGGTCAGAACATGTACGGAAACGGAGCAAACCAGCAGTACGGTCAGAACATGTACGGAAACGGGGCAAATCAGCAGTACGGCCAAAACATGTACGGAAACGGAGCAAACCAGCAGTACGGCCAGAACATGTACGGAAACGGGACAAATCAGCAGTACGGCCAAAACATGTACGGAAACGGGGCAAATCAGCAGTACGGCCAGAACATGTACGGAAATGGAGCAAACCAACAGTACGGCACACCGGGAACAAACGGAGCCGGAAATCAGCAGTATGGTCAGAATGATTATGATGAAACGCAGATTCTGAGTGATAAAAATCGTTCAGCTTCATCAGGACAGTCATGGAATGATGAGTATAACAACAAAGATTACGAATAAATAATAAGAATAAAGCACATGAATAAAAACTATAAATAAATGTTATAGTACAAATTTGTATCATTCTCTTGACATATAGTGTCAGAGGACTATAATACAAAACAAGATTTAAATAAATATGTTCACCAAAATTCGTTGATGAGAACAAGGTCCGATTTGTATTTATTTTCAGAGAGCCTGTGGGCGGTGCGAACAGGCAATGATCAGATTGGAATATCCTCTCTAAGAAGCGGGCTGAAAGCATTAAGTGTGTCTGTAAACCTCGCCGGTGTCCACCGTTATATGGAAAGCATATGCTGGTATGCAGAGTGTCACAGTAATACACTGTGGAATCAGGGTGGTAACGCGGATTATTTCGTCCCTTTTCAGATTATGTCAATCTGGAAAGGGATTTTTTAATTCCATAAAAGAGTTTTAGTGAGCAGAAAAATGTTAAGGAGGCTTACAATGAAAGCATTACAAAAAGTAAGTAAATTTTTATCAGACTACACATCGATAGTTGTCATAGCAATCGCCGTAGTTACATTTCTGGTTCCGAATCTGATGGCCTGGGTAAATCAGATGCTGTTTGTGGATCCGGTATCCAACAAGTTTACATGTCAGTCAATCATTATCGGAATCATCATGTTTAGTATGGGACTTACACTTACGACACAGGATTTCAAGATACTTGCACAGAGACCATTTGATATATGTGTAGGTGCAATCGCACAGTATCTTATCATGCCGTTTCTCGCATTTGGTATCTCAAAGGCATTGAATCTGCCTGATGGAATCGCACTTGGACTTATCCTCGTAGGCTGCTGTCCTGGTGGTGTTTCTTCAAACATTATGTCATACCTCTGCGGTGGTGATGTGGCATTCTCAGTTGGAATGACAACAGTTTCCACATTGCTCTCACCATTTATGACACCGCTTCTGGTATCATTGCTTGCAAGCGGAACACATGTCTCAATCAAGGCGCTTCCGATGTTTGTGTCAATCATTGAGACTGTAATCTTTCCTGTAGCGGTTGGATTTTTACTCAACTACCTGCTTGGAAAGAAAAAGGCATTTGCCGAAGCTCAGAAGGTCATGCCGGGCATTGCGGTGCTTGGTCTGGCATTCGTTGTAGGTGGTGTTGTATCATCACAGGGCTCAAAGTTCTTTACATCAGGAGTAGTAATTTTTGCGGCAGTTCTGTTACATAACGGACTTGGATATCTGCTCGGATACGGTGCAGGAAAGCTGGTAGGCATGAACACAGCCAAGAAGAGAACCATCTCTATCGAGGTTGGTATGCAGAATGCAGGTCTTGCCACAAACCTTGCCACCACTACAGCACAGTTTGCTTCAACACCTGAATCAGCCATCATCTGTGCAGTGTCATGTACATGGCATTCAATCTCAGGCACACTGCTTGCCGGAGCCTTTGCATTAAAGGACAAAATGGCTGCTAAAAAGGCAGAAGAAGCCGCTGAGACAAAGACAGCATAAAGAGAATGAATACCTATTATAACCGATTGGTAAATTAAACAAAAATCATAGAAATTAAAAATAAAATATGTCTAAAATATTTATTGAAATTTGTTAAAAAAAGAGTAAAACATAATATACAAATAAAATTAAGATAAACAAAAGAAAGAGGTAATAATATGAGTGGAATCTTAATGATGGTAATAGCCATTGTAGTGCTCGGAGGAGCATAT
>OLPA01000368.1_pt1 | contig 42100 bp, 40 predicted proteins | sample 1672811 | NCBI WGS metagenome assembly OLPA01 (sample SAMEA3136726, study PRJEB25190) | human gut metagenome | biome: human gut; feature: human-associated habitat; material: faeces | place: Austria | collected 2013
GCAAAAGTCCCTATGCTTTCTCCCTGACGCTTTTCGACGCTTTCATGCAGGGCGCCGGTGCCGAGGATTCGATCGTGGCGGCACTCGACGCCGTGGCCGACCGCATGGACGATTTCGATGCGGTCGTACTGATCCGGGGCGGCGGGTCGGCCAGCGATCTGAACTGTTTCAATGCCTACCGCCTCTGCGCCCACATCGCCCAGTTTCCCCTGCCGATCCTCACGGGCATCGGCCACGACAAGGATACGAGCGTCGCGGACATGGTGGCCCACACGGCACTTAAAACCCCGACGGCCGTCGCCGGATGGCTCGTCGAACGGATGACGGGCGTCGAGGGATGGCTCGACACCGCCGCCCTGCAACTGCGCGACGCCTCGGCGGGCATCTTCCGCCGCCATGAACTGCGGCTCGCGGAGCTCGGCAGCGAAATCGCGCATCAAAGCGCCCTCCTGCTCCTGCGTCGCAACGAACAGCTCTCCCGCTGGAGCGACGAGCTTTCGGCCGCTGTCGGCGAGCTCCTGCGGCGGCAACACACACGGCTCACGACCGCCGAAGAGCTGATCGCAAGCCGTTCGCCCGAACATATTCTCTCGCTGGGGTTCGCCATCGTACACCGGGGCGATGAAACCGTCACTTCGGCCAAAGGGCTTTCCTCCGGCGACACTCTGCGGGTGGAACTGTCCGACGGCACATTCGATGCAACCGTAAAATAAGCAACCTGACAATATGGCAAAGAAAGAGATTACCTATACCGAAGCGATGAACGAAATCGAGCAGATCCTCGACCGCTTCCGCCGCGAAGAGATGACCGTCGATTCGCTGACCAAGGAGGTCAAGCGGGCTACCGAACTGATCGCCCTCTGCAAGGAGCGGCTGCACCGGACGGAAGAGGAGCTGAAAAAAATCTCCGAATAAGATGAAAAGGCTGATTCGCTGGGCACTCAACCACCTGCCCCGCACGTTTCTGCAACGCATCGCCGGAATATCGGTTCCGGTGCTGGGATGGTTTTATATCGGCCGGGGCGTCGAATGTCCCGTCTGCGGCACCCGGCGGCGCAAGTTCCTGCCCTACGGCTACGTCCACTCCCGTCCGAACGCCCTCTGCCCCCGCTGCCTCTCGCTCGAACGGCACCGCCTGCTATGGCTCTACCTGCAACGCGAAACCGACCTGCCGACCGCGTACCCCCGCATCCTGCACATCGCTCCCGAAGTGTGCCTGATGCGCAAACTGCGCAAACATTACGACGGTCACCCGGGCCTGTACCTCACCGCCGACCTCGAAAGTCCGCTGGCCGACCTACATTTCGACGTGCAGCACATTCCCCTCGAGGACGATTTTACGGACGTGGTGATCTGTAATCACATCCTGGAACATGTCGAAGACGATCGGCAGGCGCTGCGCGAACTCCACCGTATCCTGAAACCCGGCGGCTGGGGCATCGTCCTGTCGCCGATGGATTCGTCGCGCGAAGAGACCTTCGAAGACGACACGATCACCGACCCTGCAGAACGGACCCACGTCTTCGGCCAGTACGATCACCGGCGCATCTACGGCCGCGACTACGCCGACCGGCTGCGCAGTGCCGGATTCGAAGTCGCCGACATCGACTTCGCAGCCTCGCTCACCGAAGCCGAGCGCCGTCTCTACGCCCTGCCCGACGACCATATTTACGTCGTTTACAAAGTCCGGGAGTAACCGACTTCCAGCGAGATTTCCCGCCGGTACCGATCGGGCGTCCTCCCCGTTATGCGACGGAACTGCCTCACGAACAGTGCATAACTGTTGAACCCCGACTCATAAGCGATCTGCGAACAGGTCAGATCGGAATGTTTCAGCAACCGCACCGCGAGTCCGATGCGCATTTCCGCCAGCGCAGCAGGGCAGAGGCGCAGCGGGCGGAGGCTTCCTCCACCGTGCAGTTTTCCGGCAGCACTGCCATTTCCTTGGCGGCAGCGCCGATCGTCATACTCATATTGGTGCCGGTGTCGCCGTCCGGCACGGGAAAAATGTTTAGTGCGTCTACGGCCTGGCGGTTGTTGGCAATGTTGTTTGAGCCGGAGATGACCCCGTCTCGGAACATAAGTCCTGTTATCATCATGTGATGTTCTCCCATTCTAAGGTTAGTTCAGTGCATCCACATACACATTGACGGTGTTGACCTTCAGGTCTGTGGCTTCCTCCACCGTGTAGCGCACCTTGTTGATGATGCTGTCCACAATGGCAGTGATGTTGACGCCGTAAGAGACGGAGATGTGCAGCTCAATCTGCAACTGACCGTCCACGCTCTTGACGGACACGCCTTGGTTGAATTTTTCGCCGGTGGCCTTGCTCTTAATGGCGCTGACGATGGACTCGTAAGCACTGCCGTTAACCATACCGGTCACGCCAAAGCAGGACTGGGCGGCACGCCCTACAAGGGTGGCGAAATAGGCGTTGGTGATCTCAATGTATCCGTTGGGATTTTCAAATTTAATCATCAATATATCCTCCGTGATTTATTGCAAACGCCGGGGCGTTTTTATCCAAAATACCAGTCTTCTATATTGGCAAAGAAGTTGCCGTACTGCCCCTGAATATCGCCTCTCAGGGACTTGGAGTAGCAGATCATCCCCTTGCGGTACAACAGGGGGGCAAATGGCATTTCCTCGCTAAACGAGAGCATAAATTTGCCCAGCTCCGTTTTGCCGGCGGTGTAGTCCCGGTACAGGGCGGCCGTACTGCCCTTGTCTTGGCTGATGCCGTAGCGGGCGGCCCCGTCGGTACTGAAGAAGGGGTAAAGGCACATATCGTTTTGCAGCTTGACCTCGCCGATATAGAGGTCATAGTTTAAATTTTTAATCCGCGCCTTATAGTCGCTGAATTTGCTCACTTGCAGTTGTACGGTAAAGCCTGCCGCTTCCAACGCCGTTTTGATCTGATTGGCGGCGGCCAGCCGGTTGTCGTTCTGATTGACCAGCAGCGTGATCTTTAAGGCACTGTCGCTGACTTTGGACAGGGCGATCTGCTGCTTGGCGGCTGCCGCGTCTGCTGCTTCTGCAAACAGGCGGGTGCTGGCTGCCAATCCGAAGGCGGGGTTATATACGCTGCGGGCAGCGGTGGCGTAGCCGGCATAGGCGCTCTTAGCCAGAGCGTTGCGGTCCACCGCCAGGCTCACGGCCTTGCGCAAATGGGCGTTTGCAAAGGCACCGGATCGGTTGTTAAAGCCGATATATACCAAGTTGTTTTGGTTAATCTGCTTTTTGGTGGCAGTCATGCGCTTCGCGCTGTTCTCGGACAGATCCCGATAGGCATAGGTGATGTTGCCGATATTCACAGCATTGTCAATGGAGTCTGCCGCCGCAATGTTCACCAGGTGAATGGTGGTGATGTGGGGGTTAAAGTCGGCGGTCACGTTGGCTGCCAGCACCGGACCGTCCTGGGTGGATTTGTAGCGGTAGCGCCCGCTGCCGATGGGATACTTGCCTTTGGCATTTGCCTTGGCAATGGGGAAGGTCAGCAGATTTTGCCCGTAAGGGGAGGGGTGGCGCAGGGTAAACACCACGGTGTTGTTGTCCTCTGCCGTGGCGGAGCGAATCCCTTGCAGGGCGCTGCCGTAGGCGGGGGAGTTCTTGGCCTGCTCAAAGCTGTATACCACATCTGCAACGGTGAGCGCCGACTTGTCCGAGAAAGTCAGACCGCTGGGCACGATCACCTTGAGGGTGGTGCTGTTTGTAAATTCGTAGCCGGTGGCCAGGTTGGGCTGGGCGGTATAGCTGCCGTCCAGGTCAAACAGACTCTCAAACACCAAGTCCGCCAGCACCTGATTGTTTTGGGTCTTGGCGGCAAAAGGATCCAAGCTGTCCGATTGGGTGTAGCTTAATTTGAAATTGTCATTGTCCGTAGCAAAGGTGGTTTGTGCCTTTGCGGTGGTCTCTGTTTGGCCGGTGGTGCCTTTGGTGCACGCCGAGAAGAGGGTGGCGGTCAGCACCAGTGCCAGCAAAAGAGCAAAACTCCTCTTGCCCATGGTTACCTCCTAATGCGCGTGCAGCTGCGGGTCTTGCCGGTTTTTTCGTCAATATCAAACAGGCAGCCCTCCAGCACGCAAGGTCCGTCCGGGTTGGTAAAGCGCACAGGCAGGCCGGTGCGCATTTTTTCAATGGCTGCCTGGGGGCTGACCCCCAGCACACTGTGCTGGGGTCCGGTCATGCCCAGGTCCGTAATGTAGCCGGTGCCGCCGGGCAGCACCTGTTCGTCTGCCGTCTGCACATGGGTGTGGGTGCCGAAAAGGGCAGACACACGGCCGTCTAAATAGTAGCCAAGGGCGCGCTTTTCCGCGGTGGCCTCGGCATGGAAGTCAATGAGAATGATATGCGCTCCCGCTTCTTTCAGGCGGTGTACCTCCCGGTCCGCCGCGTCAAAAGGGTTGGCGATGGGCTCCATAAAGGCGGCACCTAACAGGCTGATGATCCCCACTTGAGTGGCGCCCATATCCAGCAGTACGCTGCCCCGACCGGGGGCTGAGGGGTGGTAGTTGGCCGGACGAAGCAAAAACTCGTTCTCTTCCAGCATCGGGTAGATCTCCCGCCGGCGCAGGCCGTGGTTGCCCAGGGTAATCACATCGGCGCCGCTGTCAAAAATAAACTGGGCGCTGCCGGGCAGTATGCCGTTGCCCACGGCGGAGTTCTCACCGTTTACAATGGTTAATTTGGCACCCAGCTCTCGCTTTAAGCCGGGCAGTATATGGCGCAGGCAGTCACAGCCTTGCCGGGCGACTACATCGCCAATGGTTAGAATCTTCACTTGTACACCGTTTCTATCTGACGCAGGGTCAGGTGTTATAGCAGAAATATTATACTATATCCCCGTTGTAATTACAAGGATGGGGCTTAAATTTAATACTTTTGCAACTTTTGAATACGCGGGTGCATACAGGGTTTTACCGGTTGTATATTCTTTTGACAAATTGTGCGGTGCTTGCGGGGCAATGTGGCATCGTACCCTACATCGTGGGTATGCAAAGTGGGCGGATTTACTTATGCTTTTATCCCCTCAGTCGTGCAAGCGCGCCAGCTCCCCTTAAAAAATAAGGGGAGCCAAGTGTGTTGATTTGCCTCCCTTGTGTAAAGGGAGGTGGCAACGCCGCAGGCGTTGACGGAGAGATTGTACATAGTATCCGCCCGCGCTTAAATGCCTTTTTAACGCAATAACTCCTCTTGCACAAACAAGGGGAGCCGATTGGGTTATTTTACTTTTTGAAAAGAGGTGAGCACGCCGTCTGCGTCAAAGGTTACATTGTAGTATGGATTGTTCTTAAAGTCCGTCACTGCAAATTCGCCCAGGTTCTGGTCGCCGGGGAAGGTACAGTCGGAGGCGATCTGTAAATTACACCGGGAGAAGTTCACCGCGTAAGGGGCGTCCGTGTGCTTTAAGGTCTTAACCCCATCGCCGCCGTAGCGGGCGTTAAAAGCAGCGGCCTTTTTCTTATCTCTAAAGAGAAAGCGCACTTGGCTGTCAATGTACCAATAGGTGATGTCCTTTTTTTCTGTGTAGCTGAAGGCGTGGGTGCCCATACGCACCTGGGCAGCTTCTACGCCGTCCCATTTTTCTACATGGCGCAGAATGTCTACGCTGTCGCCGATCATAGCCTCGTTCGCATCGGATTTGTTGTAAATCGGCTGGCTGCTTTCCTGGGTTACGCCGTTTTTGTCCGTGGTGTGGGTAAAGTGCTTGAACCCGCCCTTTTTGTCGTAGTAGTTGGCGCTGACCAAGGTGCAGGTGAGCTTGCCGTCGGCGTAGACCGCCTCGTAGGTACATTCGCTGTTAAAGGTGGCGTTGTCCGCCTCCGGCGAGATCCAAATGGTAAAGCGGTCGGCACCGTAGGGAGATTGGGTGTTCAGCCCTTGGTCAAAGGTAACACGGTATCTGCCCTTATCGTCCTCACAGAGAATGGACACGCCGGTGCGCTTGCCATCCGCGTCCGTATAGGTGACGGTCAGGTCGTTGGAGTGGGTGGAGCGCAGGTGGCACTCGGTCATCTGCTTGCCGCCTTTTTCGTATGTGGCGTACACCAGGTCCTCGTTTCTGTAATATTTGGTCACGGTGGTGTCCAGCTTAGTGCTTTTTACCTGCTTTTTGGTGTAGCTGTCGTTGGGCTGCATTTCTTTGTAGAAATCCACCTTACGAATATCGTCCAAAATGTAGCCTACGGTGTGCACATCGTCAAAGATCTTTTTAACATCTTTGTTGGCAACAAAATCAACTTGTGCCGTGGCCTCTGCACAGGCAGAGAACAGCAGCATGGGCAGCAAACAAAGGCAGAGTATGGTGCCCCATCGTTTCATAACCGAATCCCTCCATCTGTTGGAAAAAGGTGCTGCGTGGCGTTTGCAGCGGTTGTCAAACTCTAATTAAAGCACAATTTCTTTGTTTCGTCAACTAAAATTGCGGATTTCCCGGCTTTGCGTTGCGCATAGGGCAAGAATTTGCTATAATATGCCCGGTATTTGAAGAACGGAGGCGTGTTTATGTCCATCAAACTGATTGCTACAGACTTAGACGGCACCTTAATGTCCGGTGACCACCTGACCGTCAGTCCCCGCACGGTGGCGGCGTTACAGGCGGCCCACGACCGGGGCGTGTGCCTGGCGATTGCCACCGGTCGCACCTTGGATTTTATTGACCATGTAACGGCGCAGGTGCCTTTTGTAGACTACGTGATCTACTCCAACGGCGCGGCGGTGTATGACCGGAAGAACGACGCCCATATTTGCCAGCAGCTGATCCCACCAAAGGCAGTGCAGCGCATTTTGCAAACCTTGGCGCCACAGCCGCTGTATTATAATGTGTATTGGGACGGCGGTATGTATTTGGAAGAAGCCCGTCTACCTTATTACAACAGTGATAGTTTGCCCCGGGCGGTTTTGGAGCAGTATATGGCCAAGGCGCACCGGGAGGAGAACCTGCTGGATAAAGCGGACAAAGGCGCAGAGAGTATTGCCGTTTATGATCTGAACCCGGAGCAAGCGGATTGGGTGCGGTCTGTGCTGGAGGGCCAGGGGCTGGAGGTGGTTTCCTCTCTGCCTAATGAATTGGAGTGTACCGCTCCCGGCGCCAACAAGGGTGCGGCATTGGCGGGTATTGCCCGGCAACTGAAGATTGAGCCGGAGCAGGTGATGAGCTTTGGCGACGCAGGCAACGACTGTCCCATGCTTGCCTTTGCGCACTACTCCTTTGCCATGGAGAACGGCGCGCCGGAATGTAAAGCCGCCGCCCGCTACCGGGCAGAGGCCAATACCGCAGACGGCGTAGCCAAGGCCATTGAGCAGTATGTGCTTGCTGATTAAGCATTGTGGTGTAAGCAATAGAATAAAAGATAAAAATAACACCGCCGGCAGAGCAATCTGCCGGCGGTGGCTTTTGCTTTTCGCAAAAGCGGACTGATATTTGCATTCTTGCAATGATTATAGAGAAAACGAAGCTCCGAAATGACAGGAGATTCAAAAACGAACCGGAACCTCTGCAAATGGCGCCGAAGGGAAAGATCGCTTTTAATCTTCCTTATGAAAAGGCGCAGCCTGTATGTTGTAGGCAAAAGGATCGCGGAGAGGCAAAAAGTGGACAAAAGGTACGAAATATGCTATAAATAATTAGCTGTTATCCTGTGACGCAGTATAATAGGATGTGTGCTTTGGATTTTGCGGTGGGAGAGCGGACCGGCTTGAAGAGATGCAATATATAAAGGAATGACAATCTATGAAACAGGAAGAAAAAAATCGACGCAGTCGAGAATGTATTGAAGAAGCGGCGATTCGCAGCTTTGCCCGACAGGGACCGGACAATGCCAATCTGAACCAGCTGTGTCGGGAGAATGGTATTTCCAAGGGCAAGCTGTACCATTATTACGCTTCCAAGGACGATTTGCTTGTGGCTTGTGTGCAACGCATTGTGGATCGACTGGTTGCAGGTATATGTGCATTTTCGCCGGATCCGGAGCAGGGTGTTGCTGCCAACTTGCATGTGTATTACAAGGAACGTATTGATTTTTGGTGTGATGACCCGGAAGCGCTGTCTCTGATTTGGTATTGCCTGCATTTGACCAACGAAGCATTGCGTAGCCGACTAACGGAACAAAGTCATCGTTTTGATGCATGTATGAAGGATAAGACGCTGGAGATCATTCATACAGCCCATGAAAGGGTGAATGTGTCTGATGAGGAGCTTTACAGCACCATGCGGGTCATGTATAATCACTTGCTGATCAAGTATATGCATCGGGTGGTGGATTTGAAAGCCGAGGGCGATACGGCCGGAATGGAGCGGGAGCGGCAAGAACTTTTGCATCGTTACGATCGGTTCATCCAAATTCTGCTTTACGGCATTTTGGCATAAATGCTTTTTTTGACTTGACTGCTGGGCAAAAGTGGATATACTTATAGGTACAAAGCAGGAAATCGGGAGGTACGGCAAGTGTTTTACCAATACAGCGACGAACTGACCACCATTGAGCCGCAGGACCGAGACCCCAATTTGGTGTGTGCGGCATACATTACCTTGGCGGAGCTGGACGCCCATTATGAGAAGTTCGGCTTTAGTCCCTCTACTGTACAGCAGTGCAAGGAGGAGAACCGCTACTTCCGCTCCAATATTGAGGTGTACGACGATTACAGCTTTGGCACCTTAAAGATCACGGACGCGGCCAATGCCCGTGCCCGGGAGGACTGCCTGGCCTTTTATGTTAAAAAGAATTTTTTGCTGCTGGTGGATATTAACGACGCGGACTGCTCCACCCGCAACAAATTTATCAGCGCGCTTCACCGGTTCAGTTGTGCCAATATTACGCTGGAAAAGCTGATCTATGCGTTCTTGGAAAGTTTGGTGTCCGGTGACAATAAGGCGCTGGAGGACACGGAATTTGAGATCAACCGGATGGAGGAGTATGTGCTTCAGGATAAGGCCGGTTCGGACTTCAACATGGAGTTGCTGCATAAGAAAAAGGAACTGTCCGTCTTGCGCAACTACTATGAGCAGCTAATTGACATCGGCGAGGCGCTGGAGGAGAACGAGAACGAGATCTTTGAGCGAGAGGATTTGCGGTACTTTAAGATCTTTACGGACAAGGCTGTGCGTCTGCGGGAGAATGTGGACCTGCTGCGAGACAGTATCGTTCATTTGCGAGATGCTTACCAGGCCTATCTGGACTTAAAGCTGAACGAAACCATGAAGCTGTTTACCGTGTTGACAGCTGTGTTTCTGCCGCTTACGGTGATCGTGGGCTGGTACGGAATGAATTTTCGCAATATGCCGGAGTTGACCTGGAAATATGGATATTTCAGTGTAATTGTGCTTTCTGCGCTTGTGGTTGGCGTGCTTGTAGCCGTCTTTAAGCGCAAAAAGTGGATGTAAATAAAAAGTGAGCATTAAGAAGCAGAAAGCGTGTATCTTATGAGAGAAAAGACGTTGAAAAAGCGAGTGGTTACGCCGGCCATGTTGCTGGTAACCATCGGGGTTGTGTATGGCGATATCGGCACATCGCCTATGTATGTGCTGAAGTCTATTATCGAAAATAACGGCGGTTTGCAAACGGTGAACCGTGCATTTATCATCGGGTCGTTATCCTTGATTATTTGGACAGTAACCCTGATTACCACCGTGAAGTATGTGGTGGTTGCCATGAAGGCAGATAATAATGGTGAGGGCGGTATTTTTGCACTTTACAGCTTGGTCAAGAACTATGGCAAGTACTTAGTCATTCCGGCCATGTTAGGCGGTGCGGCGCTGCTGGCAGACGGCGTGCTCACGCCGGCCGTTACCATTACTACGGCCATTGAGGGCTTGCACAGCATTTCTGTTTTTGACCAACTGCTGAATAATGACCAAAATCGTGTCATCTTGATTACATTGATTATTATTTCTGTTTTGTTTGCCTGCCAAAAAGCCGGTACCAGTTTGCTGGGCAAAGCATTCGGACCGATTATGTTGGTTTGGTTTCTGTTTTTAGGCATAACCGGCGTGGCGCATATCAGCGGTAATTTGTATATTTTGCAGGCGCTGAATCCCATTTATGCGGTGCGCATCTTGTTTAGTCCTTACAACAAAGCCGGCTTTATGATTCTGGGCAGCGTATTTTTGGCAACAACCGGTGCAGAAGCGCTGTATTCCGATATGGGCCATGTAGGGAAGCAGAATATTTATACCAGCTGGCCGTTCATCAAGGTGTGCTTGTTGCTGAACTATATGGGTCAAGGCGCCTGGATCCTTTCAAACAAAGACAATGCTGCGCTGCAGGCTATGGACGGTATGAATCCGTTCTTTCAAATGCTGCCGCCGCAGTGGCGCCCCTTTGCGGTTATTTTGAGTACCGTTGCTGCCATTATTGCTTCGCAGGCGTTGATTACCGGCTCGTTTTCGCTGGTTTCAGAGGCGATTCGCTTGGATTTGATGCCGCATATGCAAATTACATATCCGTCTCAAACAAAAGGGCAGTTGTATATTCCGCTTGTGAATTCCGTTATGTGGGTGGGTTGCTGCGCGGTGGTCTTGCTGTTTCGGACGGCGGCGCATATGGAAGCAGCCTACGGTTTGTCCATTACCGTGACCATGTTGATGACCACATTTTTGCTGACGGTTTATTTGTTTAAGAGAAAGAAACGCCGGATTGCCGCTGTGGTTATCGGTTTGGTGTTTGCATTTATAGAGCTGTTCTTCTTTGTCTCCAGTTTAACCAAGTTCTTCAAGGGCGGCTATTTTGCCGTGCTGATTGCGGCAGCGCTGTTTGTTGTTATGTTGTCTTGGTACTTGGGCACGCAGGTGGAGCGTATGCAGGGCGTGCCGTTGAAGATGAGGCAGTACTTGCCGATACTTCAGGCTTTGCGCCAGGATGCGTCTGTGCCGCAAATTTGTGAGAATTTGGTCTATATTACCAACAACAGTGATCCGGAGTATATGGATCGGGATATTCTATATTCCATCTTAGATAAGGGACCGAAGCGTGCCTCCGCTTACTGGTTTATTCACATTCAGGTGACGGATGAGCCGTTCACCTCAGACTATACGGTGGAATCTTACGGCACCGACTATGTGTTTTTTGTCACCATTCGGTTGGGCTTTAAGGTGCCCCAGCGCGTCAATGTGTATCTGCGTCAGATTATTTCAGATCTGGTGGCCACCGGCGCTCTGCCGCAACAGGTGCGGAAATATTCTATTTACAAAAACGCAACCACCGGGAGCTTTCGGTTCTATCACATTCGTAAAACCCTGGCGCCGGAAAGCGACATATCCCATTTGCAAAAGCTGGCTGTGCGCTTAAAGTACAAGATCAGAAAAATGGCAGGCTCGCCGGACAAATGGTACGGCCTGGAAAATTCAAACTTAGTGATTGAATATGTGCCGTTGTTTATTCGCAGCAAGCATTTTAATCCCTTTGTGAAAACAAAATAGACAAAATAAGGCAAATAAAAAACGAACACCGTGCGGTGTTCGTTTTTTTATTTGTCTGTGTTTAGTCTTTCAACAAAGAGCGGTACATACGGATATACTCATTGGCGGACTTGCCCCAACTCATATCGCAGTCCAGCGCCCGCTGTACCAGCACCTTCCAGTCCTTGGGTTGGTTATAGACTTCCACTGCCCGGTAGATGGCGCCCAGCATATCGTAGGCGTCATAGGTCTTAAAGGTAAAGCCGTTGCCCTCGCCGTCACCGCTGTCGGTGATGGAGTCTTTCAGCCCGCCGGTCTCCCGCACGATGGGTATGGTACCGTAGCGCAGCGCCACCATCTGGGACAGGCCGCAGGGCTCGCTTTTGCTGGGCATTAAGAACATATCCGCACCGGCGTAGATTTTGTGTGCCAGATCCGGCACAAAGCCCAGGGTCAGGCCCACTTTGTCCGGGTACTTGTCGTGCAACTCACGGAAGAAGCTCTCATACTGCCACTCGCCGCTGCCCAGTATCACATACTGCACATCCCGCTCCCACAGGCTCTTTTCCAGCACTGCCTGCATCAGGTCCACGCCCTTGTGCCCTACCAGGCGGGTAACGATACCGATAACAGGCACATCCGGCCGCACGGCCAAGCCCATTTTCTTTTGCAGTTCTTCTTTATTCTTGGCCTTGTTGGCAAAGTTTGCGCTGCTGTAATTGGCCCAGATCATTTTATCCGTCTCCGGGTTGTACAGCTCGGTGTCAATACCGTTTAAGATGCCGCACAGCTTCCAGCTGCGTTGGTTCAAAATGGGATCCAGCCCGTAACTGTACCAGGGATCCAGGATTTCTTTGGCGTAGGTGGGGGACACGGTGGTCACTTTATTGGCGCACTCAATGCCCGCCTTCATAAAGTTTACCAGTCCGTCGTAGAGAATGAGATTGTTGTCCTCCGGGGCGATGCCCAGCACATCCTCCAGCAGCTCGTCGCCGTACTTGCCCTGGTACTGAATGTTGTGAATGGTGAATACGGTTTTAATGTTTTCATACCCCATTCGGTTGGCATAATAGCAGCTGTAATACAGGGGCGTTAAGGCGCTTTGCCAGTCGTTGCAGTGAATAATGTCCGGCTTCCAGTCAATGGCGGGAATGATCTCCAGTACCGCACGGGCAAAGAACGCAAAGCGCTCTGCATCGTCATAATGGCCGTAAATACCGTCCCGCTTAAAGTAATACTGGTTATCCAGCAGATAGTAGATCACGCCGTTGTGCTTGGCCTCAAAAATACCGCAATACTGGCGGCGCCAGGCCACCGGCACGGAGATGGAGGTGATGAACTGCATTTGGTCCTTCAGCTCCTGAGGAATGCTGTCATACAGGGGCATAACGACCCGGCAGCCGATCAGCCGCTTGCGCAGGGCGGCGGGCAGCGAGCCGGCCACATCGCCCAGCCCACCGGAGGCCATAAACGGCAGTGCCTCCGAGGCAACAAAAAGAACTTTCATAATATATGCCTCCTTAAATTCTGGTTTTTTTGCTCAGGTACACCGGGAAGTTGGGCGCGCCGCTCAGCTCTACCGAGTGCTTAATGGATACATCTTTGTCTGCGATCACGCAGTTGACCTTAGCGCTGTCGCCGATTACCGTGTCCTGCATCAGGATGGAGTCCTTGACCACGGCACCCTTGCCGATCTTGACGCCCTTAAAGATAATGCAGTTCTCTACCGTGCCGTCAATGATGCAGCCGTCGGCCACCAAAGAGTTCTTGGTGGCGGAATCCGGGCCGTACAGGGAGGGCATATCGTCCCGCTCCTTGGTAGAAATGGGCTTGTTCGGATTGAACAGACGGCGGCGGCTCTCCTTCTCCAGCACCCGCATGGAGATGTCGTAATAGCTTTGCAGGGACTGAATGGTGCCCACAAAGCAGTCGCTGGCGTCGTAAGCGTGGATTTTTAAGTGATCTACATTCTTCAGCAGCACATTGCGCTGGAAAGAAATTTCGTTTTTGCTGTGGGCGGCAGTGACCAAAGACTCAAACAGCGCTTTTTGCATCAGCACGATGTTGCAGCTGTAAAAGACTTCGCCCCGGCCCTCCGGGCACAGGCTCATGCCGGTAATGCGGCCGTCCTCTGCCACCTGGTCAAACACCAAAACAGAGCCAACATGCGTGGGCATTTCACCGTGCACGCCGACAATGGTCACATCGGCGCCGCTTTGCTCGTGGGCGTCAAACAGCTTTTCGTAGTCCATATTCAGCACTTGGTTGCAGTCGCTCATCAGCACATAGTCCTGGTTGGACTGGTTCAGGAACTGAATGTTGCCGAAAATGGCGTCAATTCGGTTCCCCCACATGGTAGCGGAGTTAACGGAGAACGGCGGCAGCAGATACAGTCCGTCGTTCTTGCGGCTCAGGTCCCAGGGCTTGCCGGTGCCTACATGATCCATTAGAGAGCGAAAGTTGGCATTGGTGATCACGCCGATCTTGGTAATGCCGCTCTCCACCATGTTGGACAGGGGAAAGTCAATGAGCCGGTAGCGGGAGCAGAAGGGCACGGAGCCCATGGTGCGCTGTGCCGTTAGGGTATCCAGCGCCTCCTCATGAATATTGGCAAAGATAATGCCCAGTACAGATTTTCCGTTCATGCTTATACCTCCTCGCCGCTTTTGATCATTTCACCGGGTGCAATGTCCCTCTTGCCGGTGACGGTAGCGCCTGCACCGATAACGGCAATGCCCCAGTCTGCCGGGTTTTGCAGCTGCTCGGGAATTTCGCCGACCTTGGCGTCCGCCTGAATGATCGCGTTCTCGGCCACGATGGAATAATACACCTTGGCACCCTTCTTAATATGCGCGCCGGGCATCACCACGCTGTAACGCACATCGGCACCGGCCTCAATGGTCACATTGGAGGAGATCACGCTGTAATCCACGTTGCCCTCGATCTCGCAGCCCTCGCTGATGGAGCTGTTCTCCACCACCGCGCTTTTACCGATATAGTGGGGCGGCGCCATGGGGTTGCGGCTGTAAATGCGCCAGCTTTTGTCGGACAGATCCAGATCTACATTGGGATTGATAATATCCAGGTTTGCCTCCCACAGGCTGTCAATGGTACCTACATCTTTCCAGTAGCCGGAGAAGGGATAGGCAAACAGCCGCTCGCCGGCGTTCAGCATGGCAGGAATCACATTCTTGCCAAAGTCGTTGGCAGAGTTGGGGTCTGCCTCGTCCAGCTCCAGGTACTGGCGCAGCTTGCTCCAGCTGAATACATACACGCCCATAGAGGCTTTGTTGCTCTTGGGCTGGGCCGGCTTCTCGGCAAATTCGTAAATACGGTCGTCCTCGTCGGTAGCCAGGATACCGAAGCGGGAGGCCTCCTCCCACGGCACCTCCAGCACAGCGATGGTACAGTCCGCATTGTGCTTTTTGTGGAAGTCGATCATCTTGGCGTAGTTCATCTTGTAGATGTGGTCGCCGGAGAGCACCACTACATATTCCGGGTCGTACTTCTCAATAAAATTGATGTTTTGGTAAATGGCGTTGGCCGTGCCCTTATACCACTCGGCACCGCCGATGGCCTCATAAGGGGAGAGAATATGTACGCCGCCGTTTTGGCGGTCCAGATCCCAGGGCTGACCGTTGCCCAGATAGTCGTTCAATTCCAGCGGCTGATATTGGGTCAGTACGCCAACGGTGTAAATACCGCTGTTGACGCAGTTGGATAGCGGAAAGTCGATGATGCGGTAGTTGCCGCCGTAGGGTACGGCAGGCTTGGCAATGTTTTTGGTGAGCACGCCCAGTCTGCTGCCCTGGCCGCCGGCCAGCAGCATTGCAACAACATTTGTTTTGTGTGCCATAGTGGTTCTCCTTACTTTATTTTTTCAAGATACAAGGCAGACAGTCCGCTGAGTTTCAGGCTGATGCTTTGCTCCATATTGTGCATGGGTATTTTTTTCGTTTTGTAGGTGCCGCACAGCCGGGGTTTGGTGCCGCCGTATTTTTTCAGCGCCGTGTCCATGACCACTTTATAAGTGCCCTTTTCCGGCACACCGATGCGGTAGTCCTCGTGATCGTTGGGGGTGAAGTTAAATACCGTGATCAGATCCTTGCCGTCTCGGTCTATGCGGCGGAAGGCGATCACCGAGTTGCTGTTGTCGTCGGAGCTGATCCACTGGAATCCCTCCCAGCTGTAATCAATCTGCCACAGCGCCGGGTGAGCGGTATAAAAGTGGTTCAGTTCCTTAGAGAAGGCTTGCAGCTGGCGGTGCTTTTCGTAATCCAGCAGCAGCCAGTCCAGTCCCTCTTTGTACGCCCATTCCTTGAATTGGCCGAATTCGCTGCCCATAAACAGCAGCTTCTTGCCTGGGTGGGCCATCATATAGGCAAAGAACAAGCGCATACTGCTGAATTTATCGTCGTATTCGCCGGGCATTTTGCCGATTAGAGAGCACTTGCCGTGCACCACCTCGTCGTGGCTGATGGGCAGCACAAAGTTTTCGCTAAAGGCGTAGAAAAAGCTAAAGGTAATGCAGTCGTGGTTGCCCTTGCGGAACAGTGGATCCAGGCTCATATACCGGAGCATATCGTTCATCCAGCCCATATTCCACTTAAAGTTAAAGCCCAGGCCGCCTACATCCGGGGGCATGGTGATCATGGGCCAAGCCGTGGACTCCTCAGCGATCATCATCATGGACGGGTGGCGGGTGAGCACCGCACTGTTCAGCTGGCGGAAGAAGTCCACCGCCTCGTAGTTCTCGTTGCCGCCGTCCTTATTGGGGGTCCATTCTCCCGGCTCTCTGCCGTAATCCAGGTACAGCATACTGGCCACTGCGTCCACCCGAATACCGTCAAAGTGGAACAGATCGGCCCAGTACATGGCAGAGCTGATGAGAAAAGAACGCACTTCATTTTTGCCGTAGTCAAAGACCCGGGTGCCCCATTCCTTGTGCTCGCCTTTTTTCAGGTCGCTGTACTCGTAGGTGCAGTCCCCATCAAATGCGTACAGTCCGTGCGCGTCCTTGGGAAAGTGGGCGGGCACCCAGTCCAGGATCACGCCGATACCGGCCTTGTGACAGGTGTCCATAAAGTACATTAAGTCCTCCGGTACCCCATAGCGTGAGGTGGGGGCAAAGTATCCGGTGACCTGATAGCCCCAGGAGCCGTCGAAGGGATACTCCATAATGGGCATCATCTCAATATGGGTGTAGCCCATATCCTTTACATAGGGCACCAGCGTGTCTGCCATTTCCCGGTAGGTAAGAAATGTGCCGTCCTCGTGCTGCTTCCAGGAGCCAAAGTGAATTTCATAAATATTCACTGGTTTGTCCAGCACAGAGACTTCTTTTTGCCGGGCAAACCAGTCGCTGTCCGTCCACTTGTAGCTGGGCAGGTCATAGACCTTGGAGGCGGTGCCCGGTCGGGTCTCTTGGTGCACGGCGTAGGGGTCCGCTTTCATCAGCAGGCGACCGTCCGTCGTTTGAATGGCGTATTTGTAGCAGTCATACTTGGAAACACCGTCCACCACCGCTTCCCAGATCTCCGGTGCAATGCGGGTCATAGGGTTGGCTGTTTCGGACCAATCGTTAAAGTCACCGGCCACAGCCACACCCACGGCGTGGGGCGCCCACACGCGAAAAGCGTAGGTACCTTTTTTTATTTTATGAACACCGAAGAAACGGTATGCTTCATAGTTTTTGCCCTCGTGGAAGAGGTAGACCGGCAGCTGATATTCTTCTTTAAGTTGTTCCATTCTATCATCTCCCTTTTCAGTTCGGTTGTAGTCATTCTCATTTTAACACATTGGCACCGGTCAATCAAGGGATTTTCGTATAGTTTGTTACAAGAATTTGTAAAATTTGTCGCATTTTTGTGTATATTGTTACAAATCTTTCGGACTGTAAAGAATAGACAAAAATTTTTGTCCCCACAGGGCGCAACTGTGCACATTTTGTATTGAACCCAGGCGTATTTATATGGTATAATAACTTTTATCTAATGGGGGAACGGGAGCGAAAGATGAAGGACATCATTATTGCGTACCCGAACAAAGAGGTGGCACTGCGCCTGCGTGCCTTGCTGGTTGGCGAGGGGTTCCGGGTGTCGCATATTTGTGCTCTGGGTTCCAGCGCGTTGGGCGCTGCCGGTGAGAAAGACGCCGGCGTGATCATCTGTGCCTCTTTGCTGCGGGATATGGGTGCCGGTACTTTGGCAGAGCAGTTGCCTGCGGACTTTGATGTGGTGGCCCTGTCAAAGAACGGCAAAACAGAATATATGGGCAACCTGATCACCCTGACCCTGCCCTTGGATCGGCAGGAGTTTTTGCAAACGGTGGCGGTGCTGGTCTCCAGCAAAAGCAGCTTTACCCGCCGTAAGGAGGCGGATGAGGATTTGATCTCTAATGCCAAGCTGGTGCTGATGAACACCCAGGATATGACGGAGTTGCAGGCCCACCGTTTTCTCCAAAAGGAGAGTATGCGCACCGGGCTGAAGATTACGGACCTGGCGCAAAAGATCATCAACGATTTTCGCTAACGAAAGGACGGCTTTCTGATGGAATTTACCAAGATGCACGGCTGCGGCAACGACTATATTTACTTTGACTGCACCCGGCAGCCCATGGACCGGGACCTGGCTTCTCAGCTGGCGGTGCGGCTCTCCGACCGGCACTTTGGCATCGGCGGCGACGGCATCATTCTCATTGAGAAGGGGCAGAACGCCGATTTTGAAATGGTGATGTACAATGCGGACGGCTCCCGGGGCGCTATGTGCGGCAACGGGATCCGCTGCGTGGCAAAATATGTGTACGACCACAAGCTGACGGACAAGACCACCGTGACCATTGCGTCCATGGGTGCGGTTAAGACCATTGACATTCAGGTGCAGGACGGCGTGGCCGTGGGCGCCAGTGTGGATATGGGCGCGCCGATTTTAGATCCGGCGGCCATTCCGGTGGTGACGGACTGCAAACCGCCGGTGGATGTACCTATTACCGTACACGACACAGTGTATAAAATGACTTGTGTCTCCATGGGCAACCCCCACGCAGTGGTGTTTATTGACCGCTCGCCCCGGGAATTCCCGCTGGAGCAGGTAGGACCGCTGTTTGAGCACCATTCCTGCTTCCCGGATCGGACCAACACAGAGTTTGCCTTTGTACAGGACCGGCAGAACATTGAAATGCGGGTGTGGGAGCGTGGCTCCGGGGAGACTCTGGCCTGCGGCACCGGCGCCTGCGCCACCGCCGTGGCGGCGATTCTGGGCGGTTATGTAGACCACCGGGTGACGGTTCATCTGCTGGGCGGCGACTTGCAGATCAGCTGGAGCGGTAAGGCCGAGGACAGCGTCATGATGACCGGCCCGGCCACCACCGTCTTTAGCGGCAAGATAGATCTATAAAACACAGGAGGTTTTTTAGAATAATGAAGATCAACCAAAACTTTTTTAAGATTGAAAGCTCTTATCTGTTTTCAACGGTAGCCAGAAAGCAGCGGGAGTACCAGGAGGCGCACCCGGAGGCAGATATTATCCGTCTGTCCATCGGCGATGTGACCCGTCCGCTGGTGCCCAGTGTGATCGACGCCATGCACAAGGCGGTGGATGAGATGGCCAATGAGGCCACTTTCCGCGGCTATCCGCCGGAGCACGGTTACGAATTTATCCTGGATGCTATTCAGCAGCATGATTACGCTGCCCGCGGGGTCAATATTGAGAAAGACGAGATCTTTTTGTCCGACGGCGCCAAGTCCGACTGCGGCAATATCGGCGACCTGTTCAGCGTAGACAACAAGATCGCTGTGTGTGACCCGGTGTACCCGGTGTATGTGGACGCCAACACCATGGACGGCCGTAGCGGCGACAAGAACGCCGACGGCTTTTACAGCAACTTTATCTATATGCCCTGCACAGAGGAGAACGGCTTTATGCCCGATCTGCCGAAGGAGACTCCGGATGTGATCTACCTGTGCTTTCCCAATAACCCCACCGGTATGTGCGCCACCAAAGCGCAGCTGAAAAAGTGGGTAGACTATGCGCTGGCCAATGACGCTTTAATCATCTTTGACAGTGCCTATGAAGCCTTTATTGTAGAGGACGATGTGCCCCATTCCATTTATGAGATTGAGGGCGCCGAGAAGTGCGCCATTGAGCTGCGCTCTTTCTCCAAGACTGCCGGCTTTACCGGCGTGCGCTGCGGTTATACTGTGGTGCCTAAGGCCTGTGTGTTTGAGGGCAAGAGCCTGAACCCCATGTGGGCACGCCGCCAGGCCACCAAGTTTAACGGCGTTAGCTACATTACCCAGCGGGCGGCCGAAGCGGTTTACACGGAGCAGGGGCAAAAGGAGATCAAGGAAACCCTGGCCTATTATCAGAAGAACGCCAAGGTGATCTTTGAGGGTATGCAGGCTGCCAGGTTTACTTGCTACGGCGCGGTGAACTCCCCGTATGTGTGGCTGAAGGTGCCGGAAGGCATGACCAGCTGGGAGTTCTTTGATCTGCTGCTGGACAAGACCCATGTGGTGGGCACCCCCGGTTCCGGCTTCGGCCCCTCCGGTGAGGGCTTTTTCCGGCTCACTGCTTTCGGCAATGCGGACAAGACCGTAGAGGCTGTGGAGCGGATCAAGGCTTACTTTGCCAAAAACAAATAAGAACACACACCCTTTAATTTACCAATCTTTTTGCAGAGGAGAATGCGTTATGAATAAGACAGAACAGCTTTATGAAGGCAAGGCCAAGAAGGTATGGGCTACTGAGGATCCCGCCATCGTGATTGTGGACTACAAGGACGATGCCACCGCCTTTAACGGCCTGAAGAAGGGCACCATCGTAGGTAAGGGCGTTGTGAACAACAAAATGTCCAACTACTTAATGCAGCTTTTAGAGAAGCACGGCGTGCCCACCCACTTTGTGAAGGAGCTTTCCGATCGGGAGACCGCTGTGAAGAAAGTGACCATCGTACCGTTGGAAGTGATTATCCGCAACCGGGCTGCCGGCTCTATCTGCAAGCGTCTGGGACTGGAAGAAGGCATGGACTTTACCCAGCCGTCTATTGAGTTCTCTTATAAGGATGACGACTTGGGCGACCCGCTGATCAACGGCTACCACGCGGTCAGCTGCGGCTTTGCCACCCAGGCGGATGTGGACACCATTAAGGCAATGGCCTTTAAGGTGAACGATGTGCTGAAAGAATACTTTGCCTCCATCGGCGTGGAGCTGATTGACTTTAAGCTGGAGTTCGGCAAGACCGCAGACGGCCAGATCGTGCTGGCAGACGAGATTAGCCCGGACACCTGCCGTTTTTGGGACATTAAGACCCATGAGAAGTTGGACAAGGACCGTTTCCGTCGGGACCTGGGCGGCGTTGAGGATGCATACAAAGAGATGATGAAGAGAGTAGGGCTGGACTAATGCAGACAGATACTTATAATTCTCCCTTTAACGCGCGCTATGCCAGCAAGGAAATGCAGTATATCTACTCCCCGGATTTTAAGTTCAAAACCTGGCGGAAGCTGTGGATCGCTCTGGCTGAAGCGGAGCACGAGCTGGGGCTGAATGTGACCCAGGCGCAGATCGACGAGTTGAAAGCCCACGCCGAGGACATTAACTACGATGTGGCTCGGGAACGGGAGAAGCAGGTGCGCCATGATGTAATGAGCCATGTATACGCCTATGGGGTGCAGTGCCCCACGGCTAAGCCCATTATCCACCTGGGCGCCACCTCTTGCTATGTGGGCGATAATACAGATGTGATCACCATGCGGGAGGCCCTGCTGCTGATCAAGAAAAAGCTGGTGAATGCCATTGCCAGTGTGGCCAAGTTTGCCGACCAGTATAAGGATATGCCCTGCCTGGGCTTTACCCACTTCCAGCCTGCCCAGCCCACCACCGTGGGCAAGCGTGCCACTTTGTGGCTGATGGATCTGGTCATGGATTATGAAGAGGTGTGCCATGTGCTGGACACCTTGATGCTGCTGGGCTCTAAGGGCACCACCGGCACCCAGGCCAGTTTTCTGGAGCTGTTTGACGGCGACCACGAGAAGTGCAAGGCACTGGATCGTAAGATCGCAGAGAAGATGGGCTTCAAGGCCTGCTTCCCGGTCAGCGGCCAAACCTATGCCCGCAAGCTGGACACCATTGTGTGCAACTGCCTGGGGCTGATCGCTCAGAGCTGCTGCAAGTTTTCCAACGACCTGCGGCTGCTGCAAAATCTGAAAGAGATTGAGGAGCCCTTTGAAAAGAACCAGATCGGTTCCTCCGCCATGGCTTATAAGCGCAATCCTATGCGCAGTGAGCGGATCGCTTCTCTGTCCCGCTATGTGATGATCGACGCTTTGAACCCGGCATGGACAGCTTCTGCCCAGTGGTTTGAGCGCACATTGGACGACTCCGCCAACAAGCGGGTCAGCGTGGCCGAGGCATTCCTGGCTACAGACGGGATTTTGGACCTGTATATTAACGTGACCTCCGGGTTGGTGGTGTATCCCAAGGTGATCCACGCCCGCCTGATGAGCGAACTGCCCTTTATGGCTACCGAGAACATTATGATGGACGCGGTGAAGAAAGGCGGAGACCGTCAGGAGCTGCACGAGAAAATTCGCCAGCACTCCATGGCCGCCGGTGCGGTGGTGAAGGTTGAGGGCGGCAAGAACGATCTGGTGGATCGCATTGCTGCGGATCCGGCCTTTATGACCACCAAGGAGGAAATTTTGGCCATTCTGAAGCCGGAGAACTTTGTGGGCCGTGCTCCGGAGCAGACCGCTGACTTCTTAAACGAAGTGGTGGGTCCCATTCTGACTAAGGAAAAAGACCTGCTGGGCGTAGATGTGGAGATCAATGTATAACCTTTGCGCTGCATGCAAATAGCAAAACAAAAACGCATCCTAATTACAGGATGCGTTTTTTCTATGGATTTGGCGGTTCAATGTGGGTATCGAACCGTCAAACGGCGTTTATTTCTCTTGTGCCAGGACTGCTTTGGCTTGGGGCGTGTTGGGGCCGACGATGACCAGGTCAATGTCCGGGTCAATGTGGTAGAACATTTTGTACCGCTCCTCCCAAACAGAGCCGTCCCTAGGGGTGCTGCCTCGAATATAATCGCCGGTATAGGCCGGGTACATGGGCAGGTAAATCTTTTTTTCGCCCCGGTCAATCTGTGCCTGCACATAGGCCTCTCGACCGACGGAATAGTCCTTGATCTGCACAAAGACGGTGGCATAGAACACGCCCAGTGCAATCAGACAGGCGGCAAATACGGCGCCTGCGGTGCGGATGGCCTTTGCCTTGTCAGCAGTATCTCGATAGATCAGGTCAAACAGCAGCGCTGCCAGCAGCATAAACATGGCATAGCAGGGGAGGAAGCAGCGAGCGGTCAGGGGGGTTACGATAAACAGTGGCGTGCAGAACACATACACGCTGACCAGCGCAAAGAGCATCTGTCCCTTGCGGCGACGGCTTTGGATGCCTAAGAGAATGCACAGCAGTAGCGCAATGGAAAACAACAGTGTAAAGGCAAAGCGCCACGCAGGGTCGATGGCATCCCGGGCGTCATTGTTGCCTGCGATCTTGGCCCATACGGTAAGCACGCAGCTATAAGCAGCATAGGCTACCAATATTCCTGTACTGACGATGAGCCACACCCGGCGCCCCTTGGTGACGCCGCCCTTTTTAAACAGGCGGTGCAGCACAATGCAAAACAGCGCAGCCAGCAGCACATTCATCAGAGCGTTGCACTCGGTCAGGTAGTTGGAAATACGAATGATATTGCCGCCGATGGTGTCAAAATACCGCTGTACGGTGCCGCCTACCGCCATGGAGCGATAGGTGAATTGGTCTTTACCGGAAGAAATAAAGCCATAGGCGCTGTTGGTAAACATAATTCCGGCACCGATGACAGCGCCGGCCAGGAAGCACCAGTGGGTGGCATAGGTCTTGTGGTGCTTGACCTTGGAAAAGATCAGCACCGCCACTGCCAGCGCCAGGTTGTATAAGGTCACATGCTCCATAAACAGCGCACCGCACCCGCCGATGAGCAGGGCGCAGAACGGCGACCATTTGCTCTGTACCGGTGCTGTGTCATCCCACAGATCCCATACCAGCAGCAGATAGCACAGGGTGAGCAGCACCGGCGGCATATAGTTGGAAAAACCGCTGGCCCACACCACCGTTTGGCGGAACAGATCGGCGGGCATCACAGCTACACCCAGTAGGCTCAGAGGGAACAATAAAAACAGCTTTTTGTTGGCCAAGCGGCTGACCAGCAACGGCAGCGCCAGAACCCCGGCGGTCATCAAAATGATTTTCACCGGCAGGGAGCGGGTGAGGACCATGACCAGCAGATTGCCCAAATACCGGCCGTTGTAACCTGTGAAGTGGCTTTGCAGTCGGTCCAGTCCCACCTGGCTGCCCCAGGCCCAATCGTCCTTAAAGTAAGGCGCGCACCACAACATGGCAGCTACGGCCGCCACAGACAGCAGCACCGTCAGCAGGCGCAGGGACTTGCTCTTTTTTGTTTCTTCCATCATCGTTATTCTCCACTTGGCGATTCTCGCCGTTTTTCTTTCTATAATAAGTATAACAAATATACAACGCCTAAGTAAAATAGTCAATACTTTTTTAATTTTTGCCGTAGGGTGGAAATGGAACGCCGGCTTGTGTATAATAGGTAGGGAGAACATACTGCGGAGGAAGATTATGAGAAAATTTTTGCGGCGCTTTTTTTGCGCCCTGCTGTCGCTGGTTCTGGTGGCAGCAGTGAGTACGGCTATTGCCGTGCCGGCGGTGATTCGCAGCCGAGGTGATCTGTCGGATTATATGGTTAGCGAGGAGTTCCAGGAGAGCATCGGCAAGGCGAACGCCAAGCGTGCCAAGAATACATCCGCCCGCATTATGAGTGCCAATTTGCTGGTGCATTATGAGAGCTGGGGCGGCACGGACGCGCACAAGCGGGCCAAAATGTTTTTGCAGGTGCTGGACACCTATCGGCCGGATGTGGTGGCAGTGCAGGAGATGAGCGACCAGTGGTACTGTTGTTTGATGCAGAACCGGGGCAGTTATAAGCTGCTGTACCCGGTGCGTACCGGTGCGCTGGTACGCATGACCGGTCTGCTGTATGACAGCGATCGGGTAACCCTGCTGGAGCAAGGCGATGTGGCCTATGACCGGGGGGATGATGCGCGCTTGCGCCGTATTGTGTGGGGACTGTTCCAAAACAATCAGTCCGGCGAAAAATATATTGTATCTTCCACCCATCTGGACCTAATCCGCAGCGGAGAGGAAAAGGCGGAGCGGGCGGTGATGGAAAGCCAGGCAGACCAGGCCGCGGCACTTGCCAAATCCTTGGCGGCACAGTATAAGTGTCCGGTGTTTGCCTGCGGTGACTTTAACGCCATGGACGGCGGCGGGTATGACCCGGTGTATGATGCGCCGGAGATTTACAGCCGCCTGTCAAAAAAGATGCAGGATACCAAAGCCTTGGCCGCCAAGACCAAAAGCGGCAACAACAAAAAAGCCTCTGCCCCTACCTACGACCACATTTTTTTGACCGGCACCGCCAAGGTGCGATGCTACGGGATTCTCTCAGATGGGGCGATGGACGCCATGTCCGACCACTATCCCATCTATGCTGACGTGAAAATCTAAAACAGAAACCGAAAAAAGCCCCGGCGAAATGCAAATTTCGTCGGGGCTTTTTTTATTTTGTTTGGTAATCTTTTTTGTTTTGGCGGGAGGTTTGCTTGCCGTTGCTCACATAGATCTCCGGATACCATTTGTTAAAGGGCGCATAAGGGTTCTTTTTCCCTTTCTCGTCAAAGTACGCCTGCGGGTACTGTGGCGTTTGCACATCCCGCACATCTCGCACTTCGCCGTCCTTAGCGGCCACCAGCACAAATTTCCACCCCGGGTGCAGCGCACTGTCCGTGGCAATGGTCAGCAGGTGATCCGCCCGATTTAAGGTGCGGTTGCTGGTATAGATCATACGGTTGGTCAGTCGGGCGTAGAATTGCTTGTAGCTGTCTGCCGTCATGTTTCCGGTCACATTGTAGGGGAAGCAGTAGCCGTTGTCGTCCTTGGCCTTGGTGTTCACATACAGGGAGCCTACCACCTGCCACTGCCCGGTCTCAAACAGGGAATTGTAGGTGAGGGTGGTGCCGCTGTTGTTGCAGGCGGCGGCACTGCCATAGGCGGCTTCCAGCCCGGTCAGCTGCTGCGGGCTGCTGTAGATTACAGTGTTAAACCCAAAGTGCAAAAAGTCGCTGTTGTTATCCAGGTACGGCTGGGTCTCATTTTTGGTCTTGGACACGGCGATCTCGCCGCTGCTGCCGTAGGTCAGAAAACCGGCAATCTGCCGATCCTTGCCGTAGGCGTCGCAATATTGCTCCAGCATACCCGCCGGGTAGTGAATGCCGTACTTGGTCTCGTAGGGCTTTAAGTAGGCGTTTTTGCGGCTGCTTTGTATGGCGGGAAGAGCAAAGGCCAGCGCCACAGCCACTGCCAGACACACCAAGGCGATCCACAGCCCCCGCTTTTGCTTTTTGCTCAGCGGGCGGCGGGGCGCTTTTTCCTGTCTTGGCGGCTTTGCTTCTTTGGAGGGCTTTTCTTTATTTGACGGCGCTTTCCCTTTTTTTGCCGGAACAGGCGGCTCTGCCGACTCTTCTGTTTGCCGCCGGGTGCGGCTTTGCTGAAAGTCGGCTAAAATGCGGTCAATCTCCTCGTTGGGATCCTTGCGCGGCTCCATTATTTGATCACAACTTTCTTTACGCCGGCCACGGCCCGGTCCATCATTTCGTCCAGATTCTCCATATTTGCTTCAGCTTTCAGTACATCATCCAGCCGGGGCTTGGTCTTGGGGTGCTTTGGGGTAAAGACGGTGCAACAGTCCTCGTAGGGCTCAATAGAGGTCTCAAAGGTGTCGATCTTGCGGGAGATGGCGATGATCTCGTCCTTATCCATACCGATACAGGGACGGAACACCGGCATATCCGCTACGCAGTCCGTGCACGCCAGGGCGTACATGGTCTGGCTGGCTACCTGCCCTACGGATTCGCCGGTAATCAGGGCGTGGCAGTTTTGACTCTTTGCAATGCGGGCGCTGATCATCATCATCACGCGGCGCATGATAATGGTAAAGTATTCCTCCGGGCACTTGTCCCGAATCTGCTCCTGGATTTCTGTAAACGGCACCACAAAGGTGGTGATCCAGCCGCTGTACCGGGCTACTTTCTTCAGCAGCTCCATCACTTTCATTTCTGCCAGCTCGCTGGTGTACGGGGGCGAGGCAAAGTGTACGGCTACCAATTCGATTCCCCGCTTGGCCATCATATAAGAGGCCACCGGAGAGTCAATACCGCCGCTGATGAGCACCGCCGCGCGGCCGCCGGTGCCGGTGGGCATACCTCCTGCGCCGTGCAGGTTGTTGCCCCGCACAAAGGCGTAGCGGTCCCTTACCTCCACGGTAACGGTAATGTCCGGGTTATGTACATCTACCTTGAGATGATGAAAGCGGCGCAGAATACGACCGCCCATCTCTCGGCAGATCTCCGGCGATTTCATGGGAAATTTTTTGTCGCTGCGCTTGGCCTCTACCTTAAAGGTTTTGGCGTCCTCCAGCGGCTCCTTTAGGTATTCCAGCGCTGTGGCTGCAATGTCCTCTATATCTTTTTCACACACGGCGGCCCGGGACAGGGCGGCAATGCCGAACACGCGGGTGAGCGCGTCTACCGTGTCGTCCAGGTCCGTGTCCGGGTCCTCCGGCTCCACCATAATGGTGCTTTGACTCTTGGTAAACTGGAAGGTGCCCAGGGGCGCCAGGTGGCGACGCATATTTTTAATGAGCACATCTTCAAAGGAACTGCGGTTCAATCCCTTTAGTGCCAACTCGCCGTTTTTAATCAGTACGATCTCTCGCATAGGTTACTCCTTTGGGTGTTTTTTTACCAGGTCGCGCAGCGCGTCTACAAAGGCGTCTGCTTCTGCCTGTGTGCTTTGGCCGCTAAAGCTCAGGCGAATGGATTTGTCAATCACCTGCTCCGGCAGCCCCATGGCGGTGAGCACATGGGAGCGCTTGCCCTTGGCGCAGGCGGAGCCGCTGCTGACGCAAATGCCGTAGTTGGCGGACAGTTCCTGAATAATGGTCTGGCTGCGCATAAAGGTGGGCACGCAAATATTGATGATATAGGGCGAGGCCTGGTCGCCGCTGTTAAAGGTCAGACCGGGGATCTCCGCCAGCCGTTCCTTCGTATAAGCGTTCAGTTCTTTGACGGCGGCGTTTTGCGCACGCAGATCCGGCAGTGCCGATACTGCAGCGCCAAACCCGGCGATCAGGGGCGCTGCCTCCGTACCCGGACGCAATTTTTTCTCCTGCTCGCCGCCAAAGGTGCGGGGCAGAATACGCACGCCCTTGCGCACATACAGAGCGCCTACCCCCTTGGGACCGTGGATCTTGTGAGCGGTGACGGTCATCAGGTCCACCCCCAGCTTGTCCGGTCGCAGGGGCACCTTGCCAAAGGTCTGCACACAGTCGGTATGGATCAGCGCCGGTGCGCCGGCCTTTTGTACCGCCCGGCGAATGCACTCCACCGGTAGAATACTGCCCACTTCGTTGTTGATGCGCATGACGGAGACCAGAATGGTGTCCGGGGTGATGGCGCTTTCAATCTGCTGTTTTGTAATATTGCCGGTTTTGTCCGGTTGCAGGCGAATGACCTCAAAGCCCTCCGCCTCCAACTGGTCGGCGGTTTGTATAATGCTCTCGTGCTCTATGGCGGTGGTCACAATGCGCTTGCCCCGCCGCCGGTTGGCATAGGCTGCGCCGAACAGAGCCAGGTTGTTGGCCTCTGTGCCGCCGGAGGTGAAAGTCAGCGTGTCTCGCTCCACCCCCAAAGCGTCTGCTAATGCGCTGCGGGCGGCGATGATCTCTTTCATGGCGTCAATCCCCGGACCGTGCAGGCTGGAGGGATTGGCAAAGTGGTCGGTGAGCATGCTGCCCACGGCCGCCACACAGGCCGGGCAGGGTCGGGTGGTGGCTGCGTTGTCTAAATAGATCATGGATTGATTCGTTCCTTTAATTTCAGAATGGCGATGGCGGTTTTGGCGTCTTTGATCTCACCGGTCATTACCCGGCGTACCGCTTCGTCCAGAGGCATGCGCACCACATCCAGGTACTCGCCCTCATCTAAATGCTGCTGCCCAAAGTGCAGCCCGGCAGCGCCGTACAGGTGAATGATCTCGCCGCAGTAACCGGGGGAGGGGTACACCTCTCCCAGGGAAAAGTAGCTGTCTGCCGTAGCGCCGCATTCCTCTTTGAACTCCCGCTTGCCTGCTTCAAAGGGATCCTCGCCCTTTTCCAGCTTGCCGGCGGGGATCTCCAGCAAAATCTCTTTGTAAGGATAGCGGAACTGGCGTACCAGCAGCAGTTCTTTGTTTTCTGTCAGTCCGGCTACGGCCACGCCGCCCGGGTGGTCGATAACCTCCCGCTTTTCCTCCGCGCCGTCCACCATAGTCACCGTGTCGCAGTGAAGGGTGAGAATGCGACCGTTATAAATGCCGCCGTATTCCTCCGTTTGTTCAAAAAAGCCCAGTGCAATGGCTTCAATGTCCATGGGCTTCTCCGCTTGAAAATCGGCGCCGGCTTCAATAAATTCAAATTTGCTGCCGTAGCCCCAGTTTACGCCCACGGTTTTTAAGCCGTTGGCCTTGCCGCCGTTGATGTCGTAGCTTTTGTCGCCTACCATCAGTGCCTTTTCCGGGGCGGTCCCCAGCTCTTGCAGGCAGCGGGCGATAATGCTGGCCTTGCTTTCGCAGTCGGTATTAAAATCCACGCCGCACACTGCGTCAAAGAATTTGTCAATGGTAAAGTGTGCCAGCAGCTGATCAATGTAGCGCTTGGGCTTGGAGGAGGCGATGCCAATGCGTATGCCTGCCGCTTTTAAGTTCTCCAGCAAGGTCACAATGCCCCGGTAAAGCATGCTCTCATTGAGAATGGCGCCGTTGTAGCGCTCTCTGTATTTTTGTACCAGCGCTTGGGCTGTGGCCGCATCTGCGCCGAATTGCTCCTGAAAGGTCACCAGCAGTGGCGGCCCGATAAAGCAGCGCAGGGCGCCCGGCTCCCGGGGCACTTCAAAGCCGTAGGCCTCCAGCGCATAGGCGGCGCTGTTCATAATGCCCGGGCCGGTGTCGCACAGCGTACCGTCAAAGTCAAAGATTACCGCAGAAAATCTCATTTTCCCTCGACCTTTCTTAAGAATTTTTCCGCCAGTACCACAAAGCGCTCTACGGTGCCACTGCCTACCAGCTCATTTTTGTCGTTGCGGGCGGTTACATGGAAGGTAAGCTTGCGCCCGTCCACCTCTGTCAGTGTAGCCTTGGCGGTGATTACTTCACCGATGGCACTGGCCTTGATGTGGGTAATGTTCATGGCCGTGCCCACGGTGGTCTCATCGTTCTCCAGCAGGTCTGCCACCGCCTCGCAGGTGGCCTTTTCCATCAGGGCCAGCATAAAGGGGGTGCCCAGTACCGGCAGCGAGCCGGACTCGGCAGCAATGGCAGTGTTGGTGGTGTTTACAAGGGTCAGGGCCTCGCCCTGCACTTCGCCCACAGCGGTTTTCATATACATGCTCCTCTCGGCGGATCGCCGTTTTCTGTATTTTTTAAGACTTCACCGTATTATAGCACACTTCCATTTCATATACAATTATAAAGCGCAATTCTTTGCCACGGTGTGCCAAAAATTGCGTGTACAAACCGCCGCTTTTGTGGTAAAATAACCCAAAGCCTTGGAACAGGAGGTGCTCCGGTGAGACAAAAACGCCAAAAACAGCCCAAATCTGCCCGTCCCCGCATTTATTTGCTGGACGAGCTGCGGGGCTTTGCCATTCTCTGTATGGTGGTGCACCACGCCTTTTTGGATGTGGGCGATGTGTTGCAGCTGTCCTGGGGCTACCGCGTGTTTGACGCTCTGTGTACCGTGCAGCCTATCTTTTGGGGGCTGTTTATTCTGATATCCGGCATTTGTTCCCGCCTGTCCCGTAATCCGGTACGCCGAGGCGCAGTGGTGCTGGGCTGCGGTTTGGTGATCACCGGGGTTACCGTTTGGGTGCTGCCCTTAATGGGCATGACCGGTGCGAAGATCTACTTTGGTATTCTTTCCTGCCTGGGCTGCTGCATGATCCTCACCGGTCTGCTGCTGCCGGTGATAAAGAAGATTTCGCCACGTTTGGGCATGCTTGTTTGCGGTTTGCTGTTCTTTTTGACTTATGGGGTCAGTGAGCCGAAGCATACCATGGTCTTTGGTTTGGTGCATTTGCCTGCGGCGCTGTTTCGTACCAACTGGCTGATGCCCTTGGGCTTTTTTAACAGCAGCTTCCGGTCCGCCGACTATTTTGCTTTGATCCCTTGGTTCTTTTTATTTCTGTTGGGGGCCTTTGCCGGGACCTATGTGCGGGACGGCCGTCTGCCGGCGCCTTTTTACCGCCGCCACAGCCGGGTGCTGTGCTGGCTGGGACGCAACAGCCTGTGGGTCTATATGGGTCATCAGGTGGTGCTCTATGCCGTCTTTTTCCTGATCGCCATTCTAATGTATACATAAAAATACACACAAAATATAGCGCACCTCATAGGATGAACTGAGGTGCGCTGTTCTTTTTGCGGCGCACCGTGTGCAGGTGCGCTTTTCAGGTGTTGGCGGCGGTAACGCCCTGGGCGTTCGCAGACTTGCCGCTGCTGTATCGTCTGTGCAGATAGAGGGATCAGAGTCCGTTGTTCTCTGCTTCCAGCCAGCAGTCATTGGCCTTGGCCACGGCAATTTGGCAGTAGTGCAGCAGCCGGTTGGCTGCCGCCTTTGCTGCATGGATATGGTAGCTGACCGTAGCTTGAGACAGACCCAGCCTCCGGGCAATTTCCGTTTGGCTTTTGCCGTCTACATAAAAAGCACGCAGGCAGGTGCGCTGCCGTGGGCTCAGCTCCTGTTCCAGCACCATGGGCAACACGGCCAGTAAGGCACGTCGGGTGATGGTTTGGGTGTCCGGCTCCGTTTGGGATGGGGAGGCAAAGCAGCAGTTTTCAATCATATCTGTCATACGCCGTCCTCCTCATCGTAGTAGCTTTCCAGTATGGTAGCAATGTGGCGGCATTCGCAGGCCATTTCGTAGTAGGTGCGCAGCTTCCTGCGCAGGCGGTACAGATCCTCTCCGCCATAGACGGAAAGCAGTGGGCGCAGTCCGTCCATCTTGGCGCACAAAACATTATATTGTGTTCGATATTCCTGAGCGAGTTCTTCAATAAGCATGATTTTTCCGTCCTTCTTTCATTTTTCAAAGCAGCAGGCATTGCAGGCATTTTTTCTGCTGTTTCAGCTCTAATAATAGAGAATTCGACTCGTAATGTCAACCAAATTGAGAAAAAAATTGGAAATTTGTGGATTTTTTATACAAATCTGCCAGGTATGACGGTTTGCCGCAGGGTTTGACAAATTTTGCGTACAAATGCTGATATACTGTATCCGGCTTTTGCAAAAGGGGCACGATCCTGGTCGGAAACGGGGGGAATTCAGTGTCGGACGGTAGTTGGATAAACGCCGTGTGCTGATTATCTTCCGGCCATCTTTACTTTTGTGCTGGAAAGTGATATAGTATTGGATAAGGGCAACGGAGCTTTTTTCGCTTTGGTGCCCTATTGTCTTTTTTAGGAGGATATGCGATATGGAGAATTTAGGTTATTACAATGGTAAGTTTGGCCCGCTGGAGGAAATGCAGGTGCCTATGCTGGATCGTGTGTGCTTTTTCGGCGACGGTTGCTATGATGCCACTTACAGCCGCAATCATGTGATTTATGCGCTGGATGAGCATCTGGATCGCTTCTATAACAGTGCGGCACTTTTGGGTATTCGCCTGACGCAGACCAAGGCGGAGATGGGCGCCCTGCTTACGGAGATGGTGGAAAAGGTGGACTGCGGCGAGCAGTTCGTCTATTGGCAGGTGACCCGTGGCACCGCGATGCGCAACCACGCGTATCCGGATCCGGACAAAGTACCGGCCAATTTGTGGATTGTGCTGACCCCCTGTTCTGTACAGGATACCTATAAAAAAATCAATCTGATTACCACGGAGGATACGCGCTTCCTCCATTGCAATATTAAGACTTTGAATCTGCTGCCCTCTTGTATGGCAGCGCAGCGCACGGCGGTGGCCGGGTGCGATGAGTCCGTGTTCCATCGGGGCGATATTGTCACCGAGTGCGCGCACTCCAATGTGTCTATTATTCAGGACGGCGTGTTTAAGACCCATCCCACCGATCATTATATTCTGCCGGGTATTGCGCGTGCCCATTTGATCAAAATGTGCAAGAAGCTGGGCTATGCAGTAGATGAAACGCCCTTTACTGTGGCAGAGATGATGGCGGCGGATGAGGTCATCGTGTCCTCCTCCGGTTCCTTCTGCCTGGCAGCAGAGAGTATTGACGGCCAACCGGTGGGCGGTAAAGCGCCGCAGATGCTGAAAGATTTGCAGGACGCTTTGGTAGCGGACTTTATGGACGCAACGGCCCGCTAAATCGGACGAGAGGGGACAACTGCAATGACCAATGAAGAACTGACACTGTATAATATCGGTGAGAATTTGGACAGCTTAATGACCCTGGATCCGCGCGGGTACGGTGTGTGCCGTATTCTGTACCGGGCGGCTAGGGACTATGCCGGAGAGCCGCTGTCTGTGCATGCGGCCAAGGGACTGGTGGCGCATATCCACTCGGGCGATTTGGTATATATCATCACCGGCTTTGTGCTGTTGCCCTGGAAGCAGCCGGAGACGGACGGCATGGTGTCTTCTATGATGCTGGCGCGCTTTCTGATTAAAGCCTTTGACTGCACCCCGGTACTGGTGGTGCCGGAGGAATGTATGGAGGCGGTGCGGCGGTTGGCCATGGTACTGGGCTTCCATTTGTATGACACGGTAGAGGAGGCGCAGGAATACCCGTTCTCCATGTGCGCCGTGCCCTTTACCAAGGACGACCGAGAGGCGCCTGCCCAGGCAGAGGCGCTGCTGGCAAAAGGCGTTCCGGCGGCGGTGATCACCAATGAGGCGCCCGGGCGCAATGCCAAGGGTGCGTACCATAACGCGGTGGGCAAATGCTTAACGGAGCTGGAGGCCAAGAGCGATGTGCTCTTTAACGCCTGCAAGGCGCGGGGCATTTACAATCTTTCCATCGGTGATTTGGGCAACGAGATCGGTATGGCGGCCATCGGCGACCATATCCGCAAATATGTGCCCCATGCAGACGACGGTGAGTGCGAATGCTCCTGCGGCGGCGGTATTTTGGTGGAAAGCACAGCGGATAACCTGATTACTGCTACTTGCTCTGACTGGGGCTGCAATGCCATGATGGCAGCTACGGCGTATTTGCTGGGCAATGCAGATCTGTTCCAGTCTGAGGAGGTGCAGCAGCGGGCCATGGAGGAGGCGGCGCGAGCCGGGCTTCTGGATATGTATGGGCGCAATATTCCCAGCATAGACGGCTTTGGCCGCAGCATCAACCTGCCATTGGTGAAGTTGATGAAAGAGCTGATCAGCTACCCGCCCAAGGTGGTGCAAAAGACCAGTGGCTGGTTTGCAGACACCATTGCCAAGGGCTATTTTGACGGCTATTACGGAGAATAATCGATGGACTATTCCTTTTTACAGTGCGGCGAGGGCGCCCTTACCGTGCACTTGGGGGACGGAATCGACCCGGCTGTCAATCGCCGGGTCACCGCCCTGCAAGGAGCCATTGGCAGCGCCGGCCTGCGTGGGATTACAGACTTGATCCCCGCTTATGCGGATCTGACCGTGTGCTATGACTGCACGGTGATTTCTGCAAAGGCATTGCAGCGGCAACTGCGGCGACTGCTGGACAGTCTGTCTGTGGCCGGGCAGGATCGGCGGCGGGTGTTTCGGCTGCCGGTGTGTTACGGCGGTGACTATGGGCCGGATTTGGACTTTGTTTGCCACCACAGCGGTCTGTCTGCGCAGGAAGTGATTGCGCTGCACAGTGCACCGGATTATTTGATTTATATGCTGGGCTTTTTGCCCGGCTTTGCCTATTTAGGGGGGCTGGACCCTCGGCTGCATACGCCGCGGCTGGACAGCCCACGCACCTGTATTCCTGCGGGCAGTGTGGGAATCGGCGGTGCGCAGACCGGGGTGTACCCGCTGGCTTCTCCCGGCGGCTGGCAGCTGCTGGGGCGCACACCGGTGTCTGTATTTGACCGGCAGCGACAGGAGCCGATCCTGTACCGGGCAGGGGATTTGATGCATTTTGTGCCCATCTCGCCTGCCGAGTATGAAGAAATCGCTCGGGCAGTGGCAGCGGGCACTTATACGGTACAAGTGGAGGAGGTGCCGGTATGCGACTGATGATCGACGCCCCCGGTGCTTTGACCACTGTGCAGGACCTGGGGCGCACCGGGGTGGCACACTTGGGTTTTTGCACCTGCGGGGCAATGGACTTAACTTCTATGCAGATTGCCAATCGGCTGGTGGGTAACTGCCGAGGCTGTGCGGTACTGGAGATGACGCTCACCGGTATTTCTGCCCGGTTTGTCGGAGATGGCTATTTTGCTTTGGCAGGGGGCGACTTTGCCCCCACATTAAATGGAAAACCCATTGAAAATTACCGTGCCTATGGGGTGCGCAGTGGCGACCGTCTGCAACTGGGCGCTGCCCGCACCGGTTTGCGGTGCTATTTAGCACTGTCCGGCGGCATAGATGTGCCGGTGGTGTTGGGCAGCCGCTCCACGGATCTGAAAATTCAAATGGGCGGACTGGACGGTCGCGCCCTGCAAGCAGGCGATGTGCTGACCACCGGCGATTTTTGTTTGCCGATCGGCGATCCGACGCCTTGGCATATTCCGCCGATGACCTTTGCGCCGCCGTTTACGCTGCGGTGTATTGATGGTCCTCAGGCAGCCCGATTTGACCCGGCTGCACGGAAGAATTTTTACAGCAAGCCTTATATCGTGACGCCAAAGAGCGACCGTATGGGCCTGCGGCTGGAGGGTTCAGCACTGACGGCAGACGGCGGAGTGGATATTTGCTCTGACGGGATTGTTCGGGGCAGTGTGCAGGTGCCCGGCAGCGGTCAGCCCATTGTACTGATGAGCGATCACCAAACGGTGGGCGGCTATGCCAAGATCGCTACGGTGATTGGCTGCGATGTGTCGCTGTTAGCGCAGGCACGGCCGGGGGATGCGGTGCGTTTTGTGCCCATTACAGTGCAAGAGACAGAGAAGATCGCCCGGCAGCAGGAAAAATGGCTGGACAATTTGCTTTTTTGGTAAAAAATATTGCCTTTCGGCATAGGAGGATATAGAATGGATTACAGCGATTGGGCACCTCGGGATGTGCGGGCGCTGATTAGCGCAGGCAAGCTACAGGGCCAGACCTCTGGCATGTGCGCCGGATATGCCCAGGCCAACCTTTGCATTTTGCCGAAGGCACAGGCCTTTGACTTTTTGCTTTTTTGTATGCGCAATCCCCGACCTTGCCCCATTTTAGAGGTGGGCGAGGCGGGCTGCCGCCAAATGGGCGCCATGGCCCGCGGTGACGATGTGTGTACCGCCTTTCCCAAGTACTGCATTTGGCAGGCAGGGGAGCTGGTGGAAGAAGTAACGGATATTTCCGCCTATTGGCAGGACGATTTGGTGTACTTTCTTATCGGCTGTTCCTTTAGCTTTGAAAGTGAGCTTTTGCAGGCGGGGGTGCCGGTGCGGCATATTGAAGAAGGGCGCAATGTGCCCATGTTCAATACCAATTTGGCCCTGGAACCTGCAGGCGTATTCCACGGCAATATGGTGGTTTCCATGCGTCCCATTCCCCATGATTTGGTGGTGCGCAGCGTGCAGGTCACCTCTGCCATGCCCCGCGTGCATGGCGCGCCTGTGCAGATCGGCGACCCGGCAGCCATCGGCATTGCCGATGTGCACTGCCCGGATTACGGCGATAGCGTGACCATTCGACCGGGCGAGGTGCCGGTGTTTTGGCCTTGTGGGGTAACCCCTCAGGCAGCGGTGATGGCGGCCAAGGTGCCCTTTGCCATTACCCACGCACCGGGGCACATGCTCATTACCGATGTGCCCAATACCATGCTGAAATATTGATTTTTTGGAGCTTGATTTATGTATAAAGTGGATTTGAATTCGGATTTGGGCGAGAGCTTTGGCGCCTACACCATCGGGTCGGATGATCAGGTACTGGCGCTGGTGTCCTCTGCCAATGTGGCTTGCGGTTTCCATGCCGGTGACCCCTCTGTGATGGGGGCCACGGTGGCAGCCTGCCGGGCGCAGGGTGTGGCGGTGGGCGCCCACCCCGGGTTCCCGGATTTGGTGGGGTTCGGCCGGCGGCAGCTGGCGGTGACCCCGGACCAGGCCTATGGGGATGTGCTGTATCAGATTGGCGCGCTTGCCGGCTTTTGCCGAACAAACGGCGCTCTCTTGCAGCATGTGAAGCCCCACGGTGCTTTGTACAATATGGCTTGCAAGGATTTGGAACTGGCGCGGGCGGTGACCCGCGCGGTGCGGGATTTTGACCCGGCGCTGGTGCTGCTGGCTCCGGCGGGCTCCTGTCTGCAACAGGCAGCGAAAGAGCAGGGCGTGTCCTTTGGCTGCGAGGTGTTTGCCGACCGTGCTTATGAGGCGGACGGCAGCCTGCGGGATCGGCGCAAGCCCGGCGCTATGATTACAGATACCGCCACGGCCATTGACCGGGTGGTGCGTATGGTTAAAGAACAGAAAGTGACGGCTTATACCGGTGAGGATATTCCGGTAGTGGCGCACTCGGTGTGCGTTCACGGCGACGGTGCCCGTGCACTGGAATTTGTGCAGGCGCTGCGCAGCGCCTTTGCAGAGAATGGCATTGCCGTTGCGCCTTTGGCGGAGGTGATTGCAGATGTATGAGAGAACCCAAGCGCAAATTAACCTAAATGCGTTGGAGGCGAATATTGCCGCCATTCGGCAAAAGATCGGGCCGGATACGAAGCTGCTGGGTGTGATTAAAGCGGACGCTTACGGTCACGGTGCGGCATATATCGGCCGCCGGTATGAAGAAAACTTTGATTTTTACGGCGTGGCTTGTATTGAAGAAGCGATGGAACTGCGCCGAGCAGGTGTAACCCTGCCCATTTTGGTATTGGGGCCGGTATTTCCGGACGATTTTCCTCGGGCGGTAGAACAAAATGTGCGACTGCCGATCTTCTCCATGGAGGCAGCCAAGGCACTGTCTGTGGAGGCGGTGCGCCAGGGTAAGCAGGTGCCTTTTCACTTTGCACTGGACACGGGTATGAGCCGTATCGGCTTCCAGGTGAATGAAGAGAGCGCGGATATTTGCAAGGCCATTTGCGATTTGCCGGGGATTTACCCGGAGGGGCTTTTCAGCCACTTTGCCACGGCGGACGAAACCAGCTTTGTCAAGGCAGAGGCCCAGCGGCAGCGGTACTTGCAGTTTTGCGATTTGCTGGAGCAGCGTGGGGTAGAAATTCCGATTAAACACCTGAATAATTCCGCCGGGATTATGCGCCTGGGCGGCAGTTTTAATATGGTGCGGGCAGGGATTATTTTGTACGGTCTGTATCCCTCGGAAGAGGTGGACAAATCCCTGTTGCCCTTGCAGCCTGTGCTGCGCTGGGTGGCTCGGGTCAGCCATGTAAAGACCTTGGAGCCGGGGCGAGAGATCAGCTACGGCGGTACTTACACCACCCCATCTCCCCGCCGAGTCGCCACCATTCCGGTGGGTTATGCAGACGGTTATCCCCGCTGCTTATCCGGCATGGGCCAGGTGCTCATTGGCGGCAAGCGCGCACCGATTCTCGGGCGTGTGTGTATGGACCAGTTTATGGTGGACGTGACGGAGATACCCGGTGTGCAAGTGGGTACGCCGGTAACCTTGGTGGGAACGGACGGTAACGAAACCCTCAGTATGGAGGAAGTGTCCGGTCTGGCGCACAGCTTCAATTATGAGCTGCCCTGCCGCATTGCCCGCCGGGTGCCCCGGGTGTATTACCGGGACGGTGTGCCGGTGGACGCAGTGGAGTATATACCTGTATAAGCGTATAAAAAGGAAAACCGCTTGACCGGTAGGTCAAGCGGTTTTTTTAGATTGCAAGGGCAATTATACAGAGCTTGTTTTATCCCCTCAGACGCGCAAGCGCGCCAGCACCTAACCGGTGCCCGTCCCCTCGTCGCTACGCCACATCTCCCCGCACTGCGGGGAGTCACCTCTTGCAACAAGGGGTGCCAAATTCTGTTTATGCTTCCCTTACAAAAAACACCTGTGGGGTGGCCACAGGTGTGAGTGATGTACGTTGCTTATTTGTCTGCAGGGGTGTATGAGAAGTTGGAGGCGTTGTAGCCAAAGTATTGCTCCACAATGGGGGTGAATTCGTCTTTGTCGTTGTACTTGGGGTCTTTCAGCTCCAGCAGCGCCTCGTTGATATCGTCCTTCAGTCGGTCATACTTGGCGGTGGCAAAGGCGTATTCCACCGTGTCCAACTGACCGCTCAGCTCTGTTGTCCAGTCAGACAAGGCTTGCTTCTTTCCGTCTAAGATAAAGTCCAAGGTGCGCAGGTCAAACTCGTCGATGACCACAGCGTCTGCCTTATCTTGGTACAGAGCGGTAAAGGCCGCCTGTGCCGTCTTGTAAACGGTGGTGGTCTTTGCGCTGCGATCGGCAATCACGGCGTTATCTGCCAGTGCATTCTGCGCTGCCTTGCTCACCACAGCCAGCTTGGCACCGCCCAGATTGCTGTAATCTTTAATCTTGCTGTCTTTCTTTACCAAGGTCACCACTCGGTTGCTGATGACCGTGTTGGTGAAACTGTAATCCTCGTTGTTGGTGCCGTCGTTCTTTTGCAGTCCGCCTACGGCCATGTAGGCAATATAGGTCTTGCCGTCCTTGTCTGTATAGGCGGTCTCCTCACCCAGGCGGTAGCCCGGCTCCACCTTCACATAGGCGTAGTTTTTGCAGTCGTCCTTAATGCTGTCAAAAATCTTAGCGATCAGGTCGGCCTCAAACCCGCTGGCGTTGCCCTTTTCATCTATCTGGAAGAAGGGGGCGTTGTCTGCCGTGTAGGCGATCAGCAGGGTTTCGTCTGTAATTTCCGTGGTCTGTTCTGCTTTCTTGCCGGAGCAGCCGGCAAATACGCTGCCCAGCAGCAGTACGCACAGAGCCACAGCAAGGATCTTTTTCATCTTGGTCATGTGGGTGTCCTCCAACATATAATATCACTTTCCATTTTATAGGAGTTGAACGGCAAAGTCAATAGAAAATAGCGGAAACCTGCCGGGGGATTGACAAATGGTCGCCGGTGGGGTAGGCTGTACATATGCAGTATTCAGATATTCATAAAGCGGTGTTTTTGGAGCGGCCCAATCGGTTTATTGCCCACTGTACGGTGGACGGTATGCTAGAGACGGTGCATGTGAAGAACACCGGCCGTTGCCGGGAATTGCTGGTGCCCGGCGCTACGGTGTATTTGGAAAAGAGCAGCAACCCAAATCGTAAGACCGCCTACGACCTGGTGACGGTGGAAACGCCTTTTGGCCTGGTGAATATGGATGCGGCGGCGCCCAATCAGGTGGCCGGGGAGCTACTGCGCGCCGGGGCGATCTTGTCGTCGCCTACCTTGGTGCAACCGGAGGTGCGCTTTGGCGCCTCTCGGCTGGATTTTTATGCGGAAAATGACCGACAGCGGCTGTTTGTGGAGGTGAAGGGCGTGACCCTGCGGCAGGGAGAGTGGGCAGTGTTTCCGGACGCACCCACTGTTCGGGGCACCAAGCACATGGGAGAGCTGGTGCAGGCGGTGGCGCAGGGCTACCGTGCCATGGCGCTTCTCATTGTGCAGATGGGCGGGTGCACCGCATTTCGACCCAACTGGGAGACGGATCCGGCTTTTTGCCGGGCACTGCGTGACGCCCGAGCTGCCGGTGTAGAGGTGCGGGCTGTGGACTGCCGGGTGACCCCGGATACGGTAACTGCCAACCGGGAACTGCCGGTGGACCTGGACGGCATAAAAAGTGTTGACAAAACCCCGGCAGCGTATTAAAATCTTATATTATATATAGAGTCGAAAGAAGGAATGTTTGTGTTGACGCTGGATAAAGTGTATCAGGCCTCTCAGGTGTTGCGTGAGGTGATCCGTGAGACGGATATGATCCTGGCGCCCAATATTCACCCGGGTACAAATGTGTATTTAAAAACAGAAAATTTGCAGGTCACTGGTTCGTTTAAGATCCGGGGCTCCTACTATAAGATCAGCAAGCTGACCGATGAGGAAAAGGCGCGGGGCGTGATTGCCTGCTCCGCCGGTAACCATGCCCAGGGCGTGGCGCTGGCTGCTACCAAGAATGGTATTCAGTCTCTGATTTGCCTGCCGGACGGCGCGCCCATCAGTAAGGTGGAGGCCACCAAGCGCTATGGCGCCAAGGTGTGCCTGGTCAAGGGCGTGTATGATGACGCTTACAAAAAAGCGCTGGAGCTGAAAGAGGAGAAAGGCTACACTTTTATTCATCCCTTTGATGATGAAGATGTGATTGCCGGTCAAGGTACCATCGGTCTGGAGATCCTGAATCAGTTGGAGAATGTAGATGTGGTGGTGGTGCCTATCGGCGGCGGCGGTCTCATCAGCGGCGTGGCCTTTGCCATTAAACAGATGAACCCCCGTGTGCGTGTTTACGGCGTACAGGCGCAAGGCGCACCTTCTATGCTTAATGCGGTGCAGGACGATCAGATCGAGACTCTTGGCAAGGTGCAGACCATTGCCGACGGTATCGCTGTAAAGACCCCGGGCAATAACACCTTTGAACTTGTTAAGCAGTATGTGGACGGCATTGTCACCGTCAGCGATGATGAGATCGCCCTGGCGATTCTGACCCTCTTAGAGCAGCAAAAACTCATTGCAGAGGGCGCAGGTGCTGTGCCGGTGGCGGCAGTGATGGCCGGCAAAATTCCGGATATTGAGGGCAAGAATGTGTGCTGTCTGCTCAGCGGCGGCAATATTGATGTGACCATTCTTTCCCGTGTGATTGAGCGCGGGTTGAAGATGGGCGGCCGCACGGCGGACATTACCATTGCACTGTCCGACCAGCCGGGCCAGCTTAGCGGCGTGTCCTCCATTATTGCGGAGCAGGGCGCGAATGTGGTCAGCGTCAACTATGACAGCACGGATTTGGATATGAATATTACCGACTGTTTCTTAAAACTGGGGATTGAGACACGGGACAACGCCCACATTGAGTCTATCAAACAGGCATTGACAAGCGCAGGCTTTGAGGTCTGCAGCTGAGATAAAGGAGAATGATTATGGAATATGTAAGCACCAACAACGCACCCGGCGCCATCGGTCCGTACAGCCAGGCGGTGAAAACCGGCAATTTGTTGTTTACCAGTGGCCAGATCGCCATTAATCCGGCCACCGGCAATGTGGAGGCCACCACCATTGAGGCCCAGACTCGCCAGGTGTGTGAGAACCTGAAAGCCGTGGTTGAGGCTGCCGGTACTTCTCTGGATAAGGCAGTAAAGACCGTTTGTTTCCTGGCAGATATTGCGGATTTTGCCAAGTTCAATGCGGTGTATGGCACCTACTTTACCGCCAAGCCTGCCCGCTCCTGCGTGGCCGTTAAGGACCTGCCCAAGGGTGTGCTGTGCGAGGTGGAAGTGATCGCCGAGCTGTAAGCAATAAGTAATAAAAAAGAAGT
>OLPA01000376.1_pt1 | contig 41504 bp, 39 predicted proteins | sample 1672811 | NCBI WGS metagenome assembly OLPA01 (sample SAMEA3136726, study PRJEB25190) | human gut metagenome | biome: human gut; feature: human-associated habitat; material: faeces | place: Austria | collected 2013
GCAGACAGCAGCAGCTTAAATGTCTGGGTGCGAGTGCGCAGGGTCATCAGCACTTCATCCCGCGTCGGCTCAAAAATTTTATCAATTTTGGCATCCAGCAGGGTGCTGTTCAGTTCATTTGCGACCAGCGCAAGGGTCGCGGCATCCAATGCCATGGTGGTACTCCTTTTCTTTTGGGGCAGAGTTTTATGAAAACGACAGCATTCTTCTCACGCGGCAGGATGGGTTCATCCCACCCCATAGTGTTCAGCCGCCGCAGGGGTTACAGGTAGCTGTAAGGGTCAACATCGGCCAGGCTGGGGGCCACAGTAACTTCTTTGGGCAGGCGCTCGGTCAGGGCATCCGCCAGGGCAAACACCACCGGGTGTTCCGTTCCCCAGTGCCCGGCAACAACCAGGCCCACGCCTTTCTGCTTTGCCAAAATGGCAATGTGGTGGGCGGCTTCGCCTGTCACCAGGCAGTCTGCGCCCTCGTCAATGGCCTGCTGCAAATAGCTGCCGCCTGCGCCGCTCACTTCGGCCAGCTTTTCTACCGGGTGATCGGCTTCCACAAACTTGCAGTGGGTGTGCAGCATCCGGCTGCAGGTTTCGGCCAGCTGTTGAGCCGTGGTGGGCACGTTCAGCGTGCCGATGCGGCCGCAGTTATCGGCGAAATCACGGCGGTTCTCAATGCGCAGCAGGTCTGCCAGCACATCGTTCACACCGCCGGGAGCGGCATCCAGATTGGTGTGCATGCAGATGGCCGAAATGCCGTTCTGCAGCAGCATTGCGGGCACATCCTCCGCCGTCACGCGGCGCAGCGGGTCAAAGATGACCGGGTGGTGGCTTACAATCAGCTCACACCCGCTTTCGGCGGCATCGCGCACCACATCGGCGGTAATATCCAGCGCCGTCATAATGGAGGTGACCGGGCGTCCGGCATCCACCAAAAGGCCCACGTTATCCCAACTGCAAGCCAGCTCCGGCGGGGCGATCTGTTCCAGAATTTCCAGTACCTGCTGTACTTTTACGGCCATAGTCCATCCTCCATTTCCTGTATCAGGGCATCCACCCCATCCGCCTGCGGGCCGGGTGCAAGGCCCAGGCGGTATTTTTTCAGTTTGACCAGCTGCTGTTCACGGTAGGCCTGGGCTTCGGGCTGGCCCTGCGTTTTGCCGCACAGGCAGGCAAGGCCGGTGGGCTCCGCTGCCCGGCCGGTATACTGCGCGTTGATCACGGTATACAGCCGCCCGGCTGCACGGCACAGTGTCTCGCTTTTTAAGGCAAAGCCGCGCTGGGCAAGGCCCTTGCGCAAAACGCTGTGCTTGGTGGCGGGTACAAAAACAAAGTTATACTGTTCGTTCCTCACCCAGGGAGCGGCATCCAGGATTTCCAGCACCGTTTCGGCCCCCATGCCGGCAATGATGATCTCCGTTGCCTCCCCCGGCTGCAGCACACTCAAGCCGGAACCGAGGCGGAACTGGATCTTATCCGCCCAGGGGGCGCAGGTCATGCGGGCTTTTTGCAGCGGGCCTTCCCGCAGATCACATGCAAAAACAAGCGGGCAGCAACCGCTGCCCGCCAGCCATGCACTGAGTTTTCCATGGTCACACCCAATATCGGCGGCAATATGGCCGGGCCGCACATAGGCAGCCGCGGCGGCCAGCCGCGCATCCAGGTGCGGCACAGGCTTACAGGTGTGCAAAGTAGTCATTCAGTTCGGCGCACAGTTCGTCGGGGTCCACACCGTGGACCATGCAGGCCTGCTCCACGGTCTCACCATGGGCAGCCATGCAGCCCAGGCAGTGCATACCCGTGTTCAAAAAGATGGGCACGCAGCCCTGGGAAGGATCGTTCTGCAGGATTTCGGCAATGATGGTATTACGGGTAACAGTCATGGTAATGTTCCTTTCTGCATGATACAAAACGTATAAAATAATAATTTATGACGGCATCTGGAAGGTCGCGTACAAACCCGCGCCTTGCAGAATGACGAACGATGTCAGGCAGAGCATGGCAAATACCGCCTTGCGCTCTGCGGGCTTTTGCACGGCAAAGGTGCGGTTGTGGTGCACCAGCGCCAGCACCAGCGGCAGCACGGGCAGCCAGTAGCGCCCCTGCAGGCCAAAAATAGTGGTGTAATTGATGGGGGTCCAGTTGAGCGCCGTGACGAACGAAAGGGCAATCACGCAGAGAACAATACCCCAAACGCCCGCTTTGGTGCGGCGGCCCAGAGGTACGGTCTCACCCGCCTGCGGCAGCGCCGCGGCCAGCAAAGCCAGGATAGAGCCAACCCCCAGCACCCAGCTGGCATCCACGGTATACACAATGGGTTCGCCCAGGGCAGTGCCCAGCACGCCCTGCACCCACTGCGCCCCCTGCGCACTGAAAGAGCGCAGCAGCAGTTTGGCCGTGTTGGGCAGGTTGCGGCAGATATACCCGGCGGAATAGGTGTAGATGGAATCGCCGTTTTCCTGAATGGAGCCAACCAGCTGTTCTGGCGTTAAGCCACCCCACATGTGGGTTAGCTTATACAGCCCAACCGGGATGGCCAGCACCACAACCGCGGCAATGGCACCCAAAAAGATTTTCTTCTTTTTGGGGTCGCGGCGGATCTTCCAGTACAGCAGCGCCAGCAAAGCGGCACCAGCCGCGGCGGCACCACCGGCGCGCAGGATGCCCACGGTATCCACATCGCGGGCTGCATACAAAGCAGCGCCCATATTGACCTGCACCCAGCCGATAGCGGCCAGCACCAGCGCCAGAACTTTGGCAATGGAGCCAACCAGCCAGCGCTTGCCGGGCAAGGCAAGGTTGGCATCGGGAATCATAAAGATCAGCAGCACGGCGGGCAGATAAATTGCCTTGGCCGGGCCGATGAGCGCCGCCAGCACCACAGCAGCCACCGTTTCCGGCCAGCGGGCCGGGCGGGTGCGCAGGGTCAGGCAGAGCGCAGTAAAGCAGAAGAGATACCCCAGCACGGCGGCGTCCGCCGAAAGGCTGCCCGCCAGCTGTAAGGGCTGGGCCAGCAGTGCCACACCGGCAAAAATGCCGCGCAGCCGCTGGGGTGCAATATTGACCGCAGCCGCAGCCAATGCCAGGTACAGCGCCAGGTTGCACAGCCGCCCCAACAGCAGCATGCCATGGAAGCCAAGCCCCATCATGCGCGCCAGCGTAATGCCGGCAATCTGACCCAGGTAGAGCGTATTGTTGATGGGGTCCGCCGTTACATAGGTATCGGAGCTGACAGTCGTTTCACCGCTGCAGCCCGCATCTCCCAGGTGTTCCAGCATTTCCTTGTAAGCGTAAATGCCGATATCACCGGTATGATTTTTGAAATAGGGAGCATCGCAGCTGCGCACCAGCAGTATATCATCATCGTCCGCCACCGGCTGGCCCAGCAATGTGCTGGACTGGCGGTAGCATTTGGCCAGGTGGGTGTATTCATCGGGGCCGACAAGGGGCGGCGTTAAAAAGGCAAACGCCACGCCCAGCACCGCACCGCACACCAGCACCACCTGCCACAGCTTGGCGCGGTGGGTGAGCAGGATAAAGCCCGCCACCACCGCCGCAAAGGTCAGCACGCCCAGCAGGCGGGAGATCACATGGGACCAGCTGCCGGAATCATTGACGACATACTGCAATGCCGGATGCCCGACGATGGAATCCGTCGTGCCGTTTGCATTCCGGCGGGTCATCTGCTGGCTGGTGTCGGCATCCGTCCAAAGGCCCAGCAGGTGGTACACATCCCAGTCATCACCGGGGGTATACCACAGGCGCAGGGTCATGTTGGGGTTTGCCAGGTCATAGTCCGCTTCGGCATCGGCTGTGCCGGGGGCGGTATAGGGCGCATCAAACGTGATGGCCGCAAAGGTGTCATCTTTAATGGTAATGCAGTCCAGCTCACCGTTCGCCACGGCGTTGCCATCGGCATCCAGCAGTGCAGCGTACAGGGTGCCCTGCCGGAATGCCCAATTATGGGTGGTCAGGTCCAGTCGAACCCCGTAAATGCGCTGCCCGCTTTTGAGCGGAACGGGCAGGTACAACCCGGTTGTGCCGTCATCCTGCGTTGCAGCGTCCGCCGTGGCAGGAATTACAACGGTACGGGTATAATCATCGTTGACGATTTCATACACCGGCTGGTTATCCACCCGCTGGCCAAGGTCAAACCCGGCCCACGCGGCCACAGCGGCAGCAGCCAGCGCCACCAGCAAAGTCAGCCACAGCAGGCGGTGCCGCTTGCAGAAATCTTTGATTTTTTGCATGAAGCCCTCCCCTGCTTTAGGTTGCTTACAGACAGTTTTATTATACATGATGATTGGCAAAAGTGCAATATTAGCCTTACTGCACTTTACTTTTCTCATTTTTCCTCTATCTTTTTAGGCTAGAGAATGATATCATCTATGTAAAAATCACATAAAGAGGTCGTGATATTGCTATAATTAACTGATACAAAAACACCCCCGTCTGCATTACCAGGCGGGGGCATGTTATTGCATTACGAGAAACGGTCGCGCAGGTTCTTGAAGAAGCCCTTGCGCTTTTCGTAGTTATCCTCTTTCATGCTGTCCTCAAAAGCTTTCAGGGCTTCGCGCTGGGCGCGGGTGACCTTTTTAGGGATCTCAACATCGACGATCACATACTGGTCGCCGCGGCCGCGGCCGTTCAGGTACTGGATGCCCTGGCCGCGCAGGCGGAACTTGGTGCCGCTCTGGGTGCCTTCGGGGATATGCTGCACAATGCGGCCATCCACGGTGGGCACCTCAACGTCATCGCCCAGCACAGCCTGGCTGAAGGTGATGGGCACATGGATGGTAACATCGTACCCGTCACGCTCAAACATCGGGTCGGCCTTAACGGTAACATGCACGATTACATCGCCGGCCGGGCCGCCGTTGGAACCGGCATCGCCCTGGCCGCGCAGTGCAATGTTCTGGTCATCATCAATACCAGCGGGGATATTGATCTCCAGGCTCTTGCGCGCGGCAGTTTTGCCGGTGCCGCGGCAGGTCTTGCACGGGTTGCGGATAATGGTGCCGCGGCCGCCGCAGTGGCTGCAGGGCTGCTGGCTCTGCATTACGCCAAAGGGGGTGCGCTGCTGTGTTACAACATAACCACGGCCGCCGCAGTCGGGGCAGGTTTCGGGGCTGGTACCCTTGGCCGCACCGGTGCCGCCGCAGTCGGGGCAGGTATCCTGGCGGTTGATGGTGATCTTCTTGGAGCAACCGTGGGCGGCTTCCTCAAAGGTCAGGATCACGCTGGCCTGAATATCATGGCCCTTGCGGGGTGCATTGGCGGTGCGGGTGGAAGAACCGCCGCCAAAGCCGCTGAATCCACCGCCAAATCCGCCGCCAAAGATATCGCCAAAGATGTCGCCCAGGTCCACGCCGCCAAAACCACCGCCGAACCCGCCTGCACCGCCGCCGTTGGCAGCCGCATAGTTGGGGTCTACGCCGGCAAAGCCGAACTGATCATAGCGCTGGCGTTTCTGCGGGTCGGAAAGCACATCGTTGGCTTCGTTGACCTCTTTGAACTTTTCCTCGGCTTCTTTATTGCCGGGGTTCAGGTCAGGGTGGTACTTTTTGGCAAGTTTGCGGTAGGCGCTCTTGATCTCGGCATCCGTGGCGTTTTTGCCGATGCCCAGCACCTCGTAATAATCTCTTTTTTCTGCCATATGATCACACCTTTATGTGTTGAAGTAAGTTGACTTTTATTCCTTTCCCCTATGGGAACAGCCGGTTCTTTGTCCGTAAGGGCGTACAGCCTGTGCCTGCAAGCGGCAACGTGATTTCACTGCGGGCACACGCTGTGCGCCCCTACGGACGGGACGCAGCTTTGTGGGCTTAACCCCACAATGGCCGCCGCCGGAATTGCCTGGCGGCGGCCTTTTGGGTTACAGGGATGTTCCCCTGTTTATTCTGTTATCTTACACCTCGTGGAAGTCAGCGTCAACGGCGCCGTCATCCTTGGGCTGGGCACCGGCATCGTTGCCGGGCTGTGCACCGGGCTGCTGGCCCTGTGCCTGGGCGGCCTGCTGGTAAACCTTCTCGCTGATGGCGTAGAAAGCCTTCTGCAGGTCATCCTGCTTTGCCTTGATGTCGTCCACAGTGCCGGACTTCAGGGCTTCTTTCAGGGCGGACAGCTTGGTCTCAACTTCGCTCTTCTCAGAGGCGGAAACCTTGTCGCCGAACTCGCCCAGAGCTTTCTCGGTCTGGAAGACCATCTGGTCAGCGTTGTTGCGGACGTCGACCTCTTCACGGCGCTTCTTGTCCTCGGCGGCATACTGCTCAGCGTCCTTGACAGCCTTGTCGATGTCGTCCTTGCTCATGTTGGTGGAAGCGGTGATGGTGATGCTCTGCTCCTTGCCGGTGCCCAGGTCCTTAGCGCTTACGTGCACGATACCGTTGGCATCGATATCGAAGGTGACTTCGATCTGCGGCACGCCACGGGGAGCCGGAGCAATGCCGTCCAGATGGAAGGTGCCCAGGCTCTTGTTGTCGCGGGCAAACTCACGCTCGCCCTGCAGGACGTTGACCTCAACGCTGGGCTGGTTGTCAGCAGCGGTGGAGAAGATCTGGCTCTTCTTGGTGGGGATGGTGGTGTTGCGGTCGATGATCTTGGTGCAGACGCCGCCCAGGGTCTCAATGCCCAGGCTCAGCGGGGTGACATCCAGCAGCAGCAGGCCCTTGACGTCGCCCTGCAGAACGCCGCCCTGGATAGCGGCGCCGACAGCCACGCACTCATCAGGGTTGATGCCCTTGAACGGCTCGCAGCCCAGTTCTTTCTTGACTGCATCATAGACAGCGGGGATACGGGTGGAACCGCCGACCATCAGGACCTTGGCCAGATCGGAAGCCTTCAGACCGGCATCGGCCAGAGCCTTGCGGACAGGGGTCATGGTGCGCTCGACCAGATCAGCGGTCAGTTCGTTGAACTTGGCGCGGGTCAGGGTCATATCCAGATGCTTGGGACCGTTGGCATCAGCCGTGATGAACGGCAGGTTGATGTTGGTGGTGGTAGCGCTGGACAGCTCGATCTTGGCCTTCTCGGCAGCCTCCTTCAGGCGCTGAGCAGCCATCTTGTCCTTGCGCAGGTCGATGTTGTTCTCGCGCTGGAAGTCCTCAGCCATCCAGTTGATGATGCGCTCGTCGAAGTCATCGCCGCCCAGGTGGGTATCACCGTTGGTGGACAGAACTTCGGTAACGCCGTCGCCCATCTCGATGATGGAGACATCGAAGGTACCGCCGCCCAGGTCGTAGACCATGATCTTCTGGTCGGCTTCCTTATCGATGCCGTAGGCCAGAGAAGCAGCAGTAGGCTCGTTGATGATACGCTTGACGTTCAGGCCGGCAATGGTACCGGCGTTCTTGGTGGCCTGACGCTGGCTGTCGTTGAAGTAAGCAGGAACGGTGATGACGGCCTCGGTGACAGGCTCGCCCAGGTAAGCCTCGGCGTCAGCCTTCAGCTTGCTCAGGATCATAGCGCTGATCTCTTCGGGGGTGTAGTCCTTGCCGCCGGCGTGGACCTTCTCGGCAGTGCCCATCTTACGCTTGATGGAGGAGATGGTGTTCTCGGGGTTGGTGATAGCCTGGCGCTTTGCAACCTGGCCAACCAGACGCTCACCGGTCTTGGTGAAGCCGACAACAGACGGGGTGGTGCGGGCGCCTTCAGCGTTCGCGATAACAACGGGCTCGCCGCCCTCCATAACAGCTACGCAGCTGTTGGTGGTGCCAAGGTCAATACCAATAATTTTACTCATACTATAAAACTCCCTTCAAATTTGCTTTGAATGTGGTGAATGTCTAAATTTATGTGAACGGGCCTTGCGGCCCAATCAGGCTTATTCTGCAACGACGACCGTTGCGTGGCGGATGATCTTATCGCCGATCTTGTAGCCTTTCTGGAAGACCTGCACGACGTCGCCGCTCTCCTGCCCTTCGGCGGGCGGGACCTGCTGCACGGCGTTCATAAAGTTGGGGTCAAAGGGCTTGTTCAGCGCTTCGATCTCGCTGATGTTCAGGTTCTCCAGCGCTTTGGCAGCTTTGTCCAGCGTCATCATGACGCCTTTCTTGTAGTTCTCATCGGCGCACACGGCGTTGGCGGCCATGTCCAGTGTGTCCAGAATGCCCAAAATCTGGGTGACAGCGTGGGAAACGCCATCATTGAACTTCTGGTCAGCCTCGCGCTGGCTGCGCTTGCGGTAGTTATCGTACTCGGCAGCGGTGCGGAGCAGCTGGTTCTTCAGCTCCTCGTTCTTCTTTTCGCTGGCTTCCAGTTTGGCTTCCAGCGCAGCCTTTTCGTGGTGGTGTTCGTGTTTGCTTTCGTGCTTCTCTTCATGCTTGCCCTCGGCCTTAGGTTCGGTCTCAGGGGTCACGGTCTTTTCCGCTTCGGATGCGGCCGCAGTTTCTTTTTTATTTTCTGCTTCGTGGCTCATTGCGGGTCCTCCTTACAAATTTGTTTATTGGCCCTGCCCGGCCATGCTCTGCCCTAACTTGGTGGCAAAGTAGTTCAGGATCGGCAGCAGGCGGTGGTATTCCATCCGCGTGGAACCGATCAGTGCGACCGACCCGGTCAACCCGCCGCCCGCTAAGTACCGCTTGCTTACGATGCAGGCACCCGGCATCGCGGGATCAAGGTCGCTGCCAAGCGTTGCGGTGATCTTGCCGCCCTCGGGGCGGATCAGCTCAGCGGCGGCCTCGTTGTCGGAGAAGATCTCCAGCAGCGTACCCAGGTTTTGGCGGACATCCGGCATCTTTGCCAGATACTGCGCGCCTTCCAGGCAGGCTTGCGGGCCGGTGGTTACCAGCGCACAGGCGGCCATCACAACGGGCGCCAGCCGCTCCCCTGCTGCCAGCACCATGCTGGCGGTCAGCATCGGGTTCAAGTCCTGCGGGGCCACAAAGGTCAGCCCGCGGTTGAGCAGTTGCGCCAGATTGGCGGCGTCGTCCCGGGTCAGGCCGGTGTCCACCCGCGCCACGCGGGTACGCACACCGCCTGCGCTGGTAACGGCCAGCACCGCGGCGGAGTAGCGGCCCACCTGCACGACCTCAAAGTGGGCGATGCAGAGATCCGGCGCCTGGGGCGTGGTGGCGGCGGCGGCGCAGCCGGTCAGATCAGCCAGGCTGCGGGCGGCTGCGGGCACCAGCTTTTCAGGCTCGGCATCCATGCAGGCGAAGAGGTCATCGATGTGCCGGCGGTCGTCATCGCTCAGCGTGGTGGCGGAAGGGGCATCGATCAGGTGATCGAGGTAGTAACGGTAACCCTGTGCGCTGGGCACCCGCCCGGCACTGGTGTGGGGCTGCTCCAGCAGGCCCAGCTTTGTCAGGGCGGCCATCTCATTGCGCAGGGTGGCACTGGACAGTGCCATGTCAAAGTAGTTTGCCAGCAGGCCGGAGCCGACAGGCTCGCCATCGTTGGCATACAGGGCAACAATAGCTTCCAGGATACGCTGCTTGCGGGCATCCATGGCCATGCTGCTCATCTCCTTTGCTGCGAAGTTTCAATTTTGTTTAGCACTCTTTATCTCTGAGTGCTAAATTTATTATATGCCAGTTTTACAAACTGTCAAGGGGTTTCGGCAAACTTTTTTCAAGTTTAACAGTTTCGTCACAAACCGCGCAGCTTCTTGACTTTTCCCGGCCCGGGCACTACACTGGGTTTAACCGGGACGTCCTATATAAATAAGGAAAGCGTAAAAAAATCCGCCCTGTGCAGTGGGTACTGCCAGGGCAGGGGCGGCGTTATTCTTCCATCCACTTGGCCAAAAAGGCGGCCGCCGTGGCCACAGCGTGTACGGCTTCTTCCTCCGGCAGGGCGTCCCGCCCGGTGCCGGGCAGCAGCACGCCGCCCTCGATGTCGCCATGTGCTAAGATCGGTGCGGCGCATAAAATCGGCCGCTCGCTGCGTTCCAGCATCGGCAGGCGGCGGGTGCGGTCGGCGGGGGCTGTGTAGACGCTGCGCGCCGCCAGCAGTTGTTCCAGCTCCGGCGAGATGGCGCGGCCCAGCAGCTCTCCCCGGCCCGGCCCGGCAGCCGCTACGATCTGGTGGGTGTCGCACACCACCACCGGCCGCCCCAGGCTTTTGGCCAGCACCTCGGCATACACCTTGGAGAGCGACCCCAGCCCCGACAGCGGCGAATACTTTTTAAAAACGACCTCGCCGTCCGCTGCCGTAAAGATCTCAAGGGAATCACCCTGGCGTATCCTCTGCGTCCGCCTGATCTCTTTTGGAATGACGATGCGGCCCAATTCATCGATGCGGCGCACAATTCCGGTTGCTTTCATAAAACGTCCCTCCGTTGCGGTTTTGTTGCGATTTGTGGTAGTATTTGCTAAAACCGCTGGATTATGCGGTATTGCCGAAAGGAGTTCTCCTCATGGATTTTTTGCAGACGACCCTGTGTTACCTGGAAAAAGACGGCTGCTATTTGATGTTACACCGTGTAAAAAAGAAAAACGACGCCAACCACGATAAGTGGGTCGGCGTCGGCGGAAAGTTTGAACCGGGCGAGGATGCCCTTGCCTGCGTAATGCGGGAAGTGACCGAGGAGACCGGCCTGACGATGCAGGTCCCGGCCTACCGCGGCATAGTGGATTTTTATTGCACCCCCTGGCCAGCCGAGCGGATGCACCTGTACACCTGCACCCAGTTTGCCGGCACCATGACCGATTGCAGCGAGGGCACGCTGGAATGGGTGCCCAAGCAGGCTGTACAGGATCTGCCCATCTGGCAGGGCGATAAGATTTTCTTCGACCTGCTGGCGAAGAATGCTCCGTTTTTCCATCTGGAGCTGCATTATGAGGGGGATACCCTGACCAAAGCGGTGCTGGATGGGGAAAAATTGGCATTACTGTAAATCTGTAACGACAACTGAACCAACCTTGACCACCAAAGTGTCACCGATAAAGGCGCAGCAGCCATCTGCCGGGAAGGTCGGCATGGCGTCCACGGCAGCCTGGTCATCTTTGGTCAGATAGGAGCGTTTGACGGGATAATTTAAAACATTTTCCATATAGAGGTAGTAGGTGTTTTCCCAGCTGACAGTATAGGCATCCGCAGTGCGGCCGCGAACATCCTCAAAACCATCCATTGTTTTGTAAAGCGGAGAAGTCGGCAAGAGGCCAACAACAGCAATCGGTGTTTCGCCGGGCACATATCCTTCCGTCTGTTCCAGACGGCCAACCACGCGGACCATCAAGGCATCCGTTGCTTTTTCTTCCAAAGCAACTTTCAGATAACTTTGGTTGGCATAGATGACATTACACCAGATGCCAAGTCCCATAGCGGCATAAGCGGCATAGCGCAGATACTTTTGTGCCTTGCTATGGGGAATCTCCCGCAGGAATAACACGGCCAGCAGATAGAGCAGGCTAAAGGAGAAGGTCATCAAGGTGTGCTCCATGCCTTTGGAGATAAAGTAGACGACATTGATGCCAAAGGGAAACAGCAAAAACAGCACAAGCAGCAGCAACCGGGTGCTGTTCTGTTTGATTTTGGTGGCAAGAATCCAAAGGAGCGTGGCGGCAGCCAGCAGCAGAAGTGCCATATTGGCAAGGCCAACAAAGCGGGAACGGAAAGTCTGTGGGTTCCACCATTCCTTAATAACATATAAGTAAGTATCCACCACAAGACGCGGAATGCTGGTATTGGAGTAATCGCCTACATTGGTCAAGCCGTTGTAATGATCGGCAAGCACAATGCCCTTGACATGGAGCAGCACACGCATGATCAGGGTATAAGCGATACTTCCGCCTAGAAGCATGGCGATAGATTTTAACCCGGAGAGAAATACTTTTGAGGGATCTTTTCCCTCCAGAAGGTCCTGCATGAAGAGTAGAATCAACAGCCCGATAGCCAGCTGCAGGTACGCCTGGTAAAATCCCAGGCATAGGCAGATGAACACGCCGCCCAAAACCGGATGCGCTTTGCGGAAAAGCGCTACGCCGACGGTGGCGCAGAGCAGTGCCAACATGTAAGTATCGCCCTCATGAAAATCAGTGGCGAAGGTAGAGGTTGTGGTAATGTTTACGGCCAACAAGGCGCATAACAGCGCGATATGAAGTTTGTTTTGCAGCTTAAACATCCGCACGATCAGAACAAGGGCTGCCGTAAAATAGAAAACCGCCAAAGTGGCAATCAGCATAGGGGCAACCAGGTCGCCGCGTAGCTTCCAATAGAAAGGCTGAAAAATACGGCCAATCGAATATTTCCAATTCTGATCCGTCTGGTAGATCAACAGTGAATCACCGTTAAACATAAGATTGACGAAACGATACCCATGCGCAATGATGTTGAAGAACAGAACACAGAGAACGGTCCAAAGTTCTGTTTCGTATTCCTGAATCTTTTCAAGCAAAAGAAATTCCTCCAATAACGTGCGATACATAATCCTATAATTTTAACAATAGCACAAAAGGAACCGTGCCGTCAACTGTAGCAAACAAAAAAGCCGCTGCAGTGAGCAACGACCTGCCGCAATGGCTAATAGATATATGATTACTCCATCCCCTCCAAAAACTTCTTGATCTCCCGCACATAGTCCCCGGCTTTCAGCACGGTGCCCAAATGCCCGCCGGAGACGTAGACGATCTGCGGGTCCTGCATCAGTTTGATGGGGTCCTGCTGCATCTGGTCGGAGAAGAAATCCTGATTAGGAAAAATCAGCAAAATGCGGCCTTTCAGCGCTCTAAAATCCGCCTCGGTCACGGGAGTCTGGTTCATCAGGTCTGCCAGCAGGCCGGTGATGTGTACGTCCTTTGCCTGCTGGAAGTTCTTGAAGATCGTCTTAAACATATCCCGCGCGTAGGCGGCTTCCTCGGCGCTTTCATTGCGGAGATGGCTCATGCCCGATTGGATCAGGCGCGGCTTCAGCTTTTCGTAGTTGCAGTGGGCCATGTACCATAGCGCGAGGGGTACAAAGAAATACTTCTTCTTCAGATTTTTCAGCGTAGCTGCGTCCATGCCGCCGGTGGAGACCAGTACCAGCCCGCCGACCTCGTTCGGGTACTTCTGGGTGTAGATCTGCGCCACCATGCCGCCGTCACTGGCACCAATGAAAATGGGGCTGGCGATACCCAGTTTAGCAAAAAAGGCGTGCATGCCCACCACCAGCGCCTGGTTGGTGCGCAGCTCCCGCGGGTAGTCAAACAACATCACATATCCCTCCCCTTAGGTGGGTAAATCGTGAATTAGTGCAAACTAACTACATTGCCCCTATTATACGTCACCTCCCCCGTCGTTTCAACAACAAAATAACACAAAATGGCCGCCGCACAGGGAAAAATCCCCGCGCAGCGGCCCGTTTATTATAATAAGGTTACGCCATGGCGTTGCGCACGGCGGTGTAGTCGTCCATAGCAGCGCCCTCGGCGTACAGCGAGTACTGCATGTTGCCGTCAAACCAGCGGGACCAGAGGCCGCCGTTTTCGGTGGTGATGGCGGTCACATCGCCCTCGCGGCCGTTGCCTAAGGTCGTGCCATTCTCCCACACGCCGGAAATATCGCCGGTATCCTTGGCGGCGCGCAGCGTGTAGGTGCCGCCGTTGTAGGTGAAGGTATACTGGCCGATAGGGTTCTTCTCTTCGTCGTCGATGGTCGCCCAGGCTTCGTCGGTCAGCTCCAGGTCGGCGGGGCGCTTCATGGCCGAGCCGATGGCCTCGTTCACCTCGTCCAGGCTGGCGCGGTCGGTGATGGGGCTGGGGATCTGGGTGTTGTCCGCGGCATCCTCGGCGGTCTCAGTCACGGTAGACGTGCTGGTGCTCTCGGGGGTAGTCGTGGAGGAGTCGGCCGTTTTGCTGCTGCAGGCGGTTAAGACAATGCTCATTGCAGCGGTGCAGACAGCGGCAGCGAGAAAAGCGGAAATAATACGTTTCATAGTTGTTTTCTCCCTATTGATGATAAAAATTCCCTCATACCCTGCATTGTGTGCAGGAGTTTGCGGTTTATGTATTCGATAGGGCCCTTACACACCTATAAACCGAAAAATTCCGCCCGGCGTTACACCGGGCGGAAAACTTTTTTATAAAATTTTTAGCGGGCCAGCCAGCCGCCGTCCACGGCCAGGGTGTAGCCGTTCACGTAAGCGGCGGCGTCCGACGCCAGGAAGATGGCCGCGCCGCCCACATCGGCAGGGGTGCCCCAGCGGCCTGCCGGGATGCGGGCTAGGATCTCCTCGCTGCGATCTTCATCCTGGCGCAGCTGGTTGGTGTTGTTGGTGGCCATGTAGCCCGGTGCGATGGCGTTAACGTTGATGCCGTACTTGGCCCACTCGTTGGCCAGGGCCTTGGTCATGCCCATGACGGCGCTTTTGCTGCTGGTGTAGGCGGGTACGCGGATGCCGCCCTGAAAGCTGAGCATCGACGCAATGTTGATGATCTTGCCGCCCTTTTTGTCGGCGACCCACTGCTTGGCCACGGCCTGGGAGAGGAAGAACACCATCTTCTCGTTCAGGAAATCCACGGCGTCCCAGTTCTCGGGGGTGACGTCGATGGCGTCGCACCGCTTGATGATACCGGCGTTGTTGACCAGAATGTCGATGCGGTCAGCGTGGGCGTGGACCTGCTCCAGGATAGAATCGATGGCGGCAAAGTCCGAAAGGTCGGCGCGGACCTCGGTAAACTGGCCGCCCTCAGCGGCGATCTTGGCGGCGGTCTCGTCGCAGCTGCGGCGGGCTACGCCGAAAACGTGGGCACCGGCAGCTGCCAGCGCCACGCAGATGCCCTGGCCCAGGCCGGTGTTGGCGCCAGTGACCACAGCGTTTTTACCGTTCAGCGAAAAGAGATTCATAATATCATTCATTGCGTTTTCCTCCTATAGTGCTTGACTAGTGCTTGACCTTTGTACTGTCAACATGGTACTATTATAAAAAGATAAAGTACGAAATACAAACAAAACAGGGCAATAAACTATCAAAAATGTACCAAACACAAAATTTGAACAGGCGGGGGAAAATGGAACAGATCAAAGCGAACGAAACGCTGGTAGACAGTTCTCTGCGGGAGACTAAGATGCACGGCACCGTGGATTTCCCGGTGGGCGTGTATCTGGACGACTTCTCGGACTTCAAAAACGGTTACATCTGCTGGCACTGGCACGAGGAAATTCAAATCTCCTGGATCATCGAGGGCGAGTTCCTCTGCCAGATGGAGGGGCGCACGGTGCATCTGCACCCCGGCGAATTGATATTCGTCAACCGGGGTGTGCTGCACCAGATCTACCCGGTGCAAAAGGGGTACGGCAAGCTGTACGCCTTTATATGGGACCCGGAGTTCCTCAGCGGCAGTGCGGACGGTGCGGTGTATCAGGAGGCCTTTGAGGCGATGCTGAAAAACGGCCCCCGCTGCCTTACCCTGGCCGAGACCGCGCAGGCTCCCGGCGGGCAAGCCGTGGGCGAAGCACTGCGGGCCATTGTGGCGCTGTACACGCAGCACCCGGCACTGTATCATTTGCAGATAAAAATTTTGCTTAGCCTGATCTGGCTGCTGCTCTGCCGCCAGGAAGGCGAAGCGCCCGAACCGATGACCCCGGAGCGGGAACGGGACGAGGAGCGCTTGAAGCGCGCCATGAACTACATGCACGCCCACTACGGCGAGCATTTCAGCCTGGAAGAGCTGGCCCGGCAGGCCTTGACCAGCCGCAGCGAGTTATGCCGGTGTTTCCGCCGGATGCTGGGGATGCCGCCCAAGGAGTTTTTGATGCAGTACCGCATCCAGCAGGCGGAAATTTTGCTGAAGAATTCGGCGTACAGCATCGCCGAGGTGGCGGAGTTTACGGGCTTTAGCAGCCCCAGCCATTTTGGAAGCTGCTTTTTGCGGTATGTGGGGTGTACACCGAGGGAATATAGGAAATCGCTGTAAGCAGCGGCTTTCGGTGTTCCGCCACCATGCGGCGGACACCTCGATATTAAGTTGCAACTTACCAAGGCTTTCCTTTTTTGTGACCAAAAAAGGAAACAAAAAAGTCCCGCTGTTGCGAGGTAGCGCGCTTGGCGGCCAAAACGATGGCCGCCATCCAGCAAAGCTGACCCCTTCAGGGCCTAAATCCCTCTATAAATCTGCCAATTACCCCCGCATAAACCCGCAGCACCCAAACTCTGCAAAATCCAGAAAGCCCAGTGATTTATAAAACGCCACAGTTTTAGGCGTATTATCCGTCACCAATTGGATTTGCCGGACATTCTTATATCGTTCCAGCACCGCCTTAAGCAGCGCAGTGCCGATGCCCTGTCTTTGTCTTGCCGGGTACACCAGAATATCCTGCACAAGCACAATGGTGGTACCATCGCCCACCACCCGCACAATGCCGAGCAGTTCCCCGTTTTCATATGCCGCCAAAACAAGCAGAGAATTTTTGTACCCGCGCTCCAATGCAGGCATATCTTCCGTATACGCGGTCCAGCCAACTTGCGTATACAACTGCAAAATTTCATCGGCCTTGAATTTAGTATATTCTTTTATTTCCATGTTTCTCTCCGTGATTCCTAAATTATATTCCCAGTATACCATAACCCCCTATACAACGCAAAAAATCTCCCTGGCTGCATCGTCTCAAACACAGCCAGGGAGATTGCAATTTTACAAAATCTTACAGCTCGCAGGGGGTAAAGCCGTTCTTGCCCAGCACCTGCACCTTGGTGTAGCCAAGCTCTTTCAGGTGGGCGGCGGCTTCCTCGAAACCGTAGGTCAGGGCCTTGGCGTCGTGGGCGTCGGCGGTGATGACCACGTTGCCGGAGAGCACCAGCCACTCCTTCAAGATAGCGTCCGAGGGGAAATAATCCTTGCGGAAGCCGCGGTAGGCGGCGGAGGTGTTTACTTCCAGCACGCAGCGGCTGCGGGCTGCGGCCATCAGAGCCGAGGTAGCCGCAGCGGTGTAGCGCGGGTCGTTCTCGTCAAAGAACTTGTTGCCGTCATTGATCTTTTTGATCAGGTCAAAGTGGCCCAGGATGGTGGGCTTCTTCTCGGCAACCTTGGCCACGTTGGCAAAGTAGGCCTCGGCCACAGCCAGACCGTCGCCGTCAAAATCGTCGTCGATGCAGGCACGCAGGTCTTCCTCGCGCCAATCGATCTCGTAATATTTGCCGGTTTTGGGACCCTTGACATAGTGGGCACTGCCGATGAAGTAATCGTAAGCATAGGGGTCGTCGTCACTGAAAAGATCCCATTCCAGCCCGCACAGGATGTCCATTTTGCCGGCATAGCGCTCTTTCAGCTTGGCGATCGTTGCCTTGTACAGCGACGTGCGGCTCTGGGTCATGCAATACTCCAAGTCGCAGGGGGTGTGGCTGTGGCCGCTGAAACCCAGCGTCTGCAGGCCAGCCTTCCACGCGGTTACTGCCATTTCCTCCAGCGTATTTTTGCCGTCGCACAGTTTTGAATGAACGTGAACGGAACTTTTCATGTACTCCCCGGCCATATTACTGCATCCTTTCCTGCTTAACCTTATGGTCGATGACATGCCGCTTTTCCAGCTCTTTGGTAATATCCTCGACCGAAATGCCCAGTTCGATCATCAGCACCATGACGTGGTACGCCAGGTCGCTGATCTCGTAAATCGTCTCTTCTTTATCGCGTTTTGCGCCGGCGATGATGACCTCGGTGGATTCCTCGCCGACCTTTTTCAGGATCTTTTCCAGACCCTTATCAAACAGATAGGTGGTGTAGCTTCCCTCTCTCGGGTCGGTCTTGCGGCCCTCGATGAGTTCGTACAGCCCCTGCCAGGTGAACTGCTTCAGCTCGTCCGACACATACACCGGGTTGAAGAAGCAACTCTCAGCCCCCGTGTGGCAGGCGGGGCCATTTTTGATAACATCAATGACCAGTGCGTCCTTGTCGCAATCGGCAGTGATGGACACAACGCGCTGCACATTGCCGGAAGTCTCGCCCTTACGCCAAATTTCCTGGCGGCTGCGGGACCAGAACACGGTGCGGCCCTCGGCAATCGTCAGGGCCAGGGTCTCGGCGTTCATGTAAGCGAGGGTCAGTACCTCTTTGGTGTAGTGATCCTGCACGATGGCGGGGATCAGACCGTTCGCATCAAATTTCAGCGTCTTAGTGTTTTCCGTAATTTCCATAGCGAAATACTCCTAACAATAAGATAGTTTTATTGTACTATTTTCTGTGCATTTTGGCAAGTGGTTTTCGCGGTCATACCCGCATTTCGATACCATTGCTTCGCAGGTACTGTTTCAGCGCGCCGATCTCCACCTGCTTGGTGTGGAAGATGGACGCCGCCAGCCCGGCATCTACGGCGGGGTGATTGCGGAACAGCTCCACAAAGTCGTCCATCTTACCTGCGCCGCCCGAGGCAATGATGGGCACCGCGCACCGCGCGGCCACGGCGTCCAGCAGCTCCAAATCGAAGCCGTTCTTCACGCCGTCGGTATCGATGGAGTTGACCACCAGCTCACCTGCACCGTTTTTGACGCCCTGCTCCAGCCAATCCAGCGCATCGATGCCGGTGTTCTCGCGCCCGCCTTTGGCAAACAGCATAAATTTGCCGTCCACACGTTTAATATCGGCGGAAAGCACCACGCACTGGTTGCCGTATTTCTGCGCTGCCGCCGGGATGATGCCCGGGTTGCGGATGGCGCCGGAGTTTACGCTGACCTTGTCGGCACCGCATTTCAGCACGCGGTCGAAGTCGTCCAGCGTGTTGATGCCGCCGCCCACCGTTAGCGGGATAAAGATCTGGCTGGCAACTTCCCGCAAAATATCGGTGAACAGGCCGCGGCCCTCAACGCTGGCGGTGATGTCGTAAAACACCAGCTCGTCTGCGCCGGATGCGTTGTAGTAGCGCGCCATTTCGACAGGGTCGGCCATGTCCTGCAGGCCCTCAAAATTCACGCCCTTGACAACGCGGCCGTTTTTGACGTCGAGACACGGAATAATTCGCTTTGTTATCATACAACTTCCCTCCCCTGCCGATTTAGTCCTGGTACAGGCGCACGGCCTGCGCCAGGTCGATGGCCCCGGTGTAGATGGATTTGCCTAAAATGGCGGCGTGGCAGTGCATTTTTTGCAGCTCAGCCAGTTCGTCCAGCGCCGCAATGCCGCCGGAAGCGGTAATTTCCAGCCCGGGGATGGTCAGCAGTTCGCGGTACAGGTCCATGTTGGTGCCCTGCATCGTGCCGTCCCGGGAAATATCAGTGGCGATGATAGCCTTGACGCCCACCCCGGCGCAGCGGCGGCAGAACGCCACGCCCGGCTCGGGGGTAACTTCCTTCCAGCCGTTCACGGCTACCAGGCCGTTTTTCATGTCGACGCCCACGGCAATCTGTGCGCCGTACTTCTGCGCCATCTCGGCGGTAAAGGCAAAGTTTTTCACGGCGATGGTGCCCAAAATGCAGCGGTCCACGCCTAAATCCAGGTAGCGCTTGATGCGCTCCTCGTCCCGGATGCCGCCGCCGACCTCGATCTTTAAGCCGCCCTGTTTGGCAATGGCGGCGATAGTCTGCAGGTTGGCGGTGGTGTCGTCCTTGGCGCCGTCCAGGTCAACAACGTGCAGGTACTTGGCTCCGGCGGTTACAAAGGCTTTGGCCTGGGCCACGGGGTCGGCGTTGTAGACGGTCATCTGGTCGTAGTCGCCCTGGTAGAGCCGCACGGCCTGGCCGCCCCGCAGGTCAATGGCAGGATATAATTTCATAGTGTCCCTCCGTTCAGCTTACAGTTCGGCGAAGGCTCTCAGCAGCCGAAGGCCGGTATCGCCGGATTTCTCCGGGTGGAACTGGGTGCCGTAGACATTGCCGCTGCGCACCGCGCCGGTGACAGGGATGCTGTACTCGCTGGTGGCAAGGGTCGAAGCAGCGCAGTTTTTGGCGTAGTAGCTGTGCACGTAGTAGACGTACTCGCCGTTTTTCACGTACTTGAACAGCGGGTCGTTCTCGCGTCCGGGCACGATGTCCAGTGCGTTCCAGCCGATGTGTGGTACTTTTAAGCTGGCATCGGTCAGGTCGTCCGCCAGCGGGCAGACCTCGCCGGGGATGAGGCCCAGGCCGGCGTGTTCGCCGTACTCGAAGCTTTTGTCAAACAGCAGCTGCATGCCTAAGCAGATGCCCAGCAGCGGCTTGGTCTCAACTTCCTTTTTTAGTACGGGCATCAGGCCGGTAGCCTCCAGCTTGGCCATGGCGTCGCCGAAGGCACCCACGCCGGGCAGCAGGATATGGCTGGCGGCATGCAGGTCGGCGGCTTCATGGGTCACCCGCACCTCAGCCCCCAGGCTCCGCACGCTGGACGACAAGCTGAACAGGTTCCCCACGCCGTAATCAACAATAGCAATCATATAGTTCCCTCCCCTATGGTAAAGCTAAAATTGCAGCGATTTCCGTAAACAGCAATTGGTCGGTATCATATTGATAAATTCGCCCGTCAGCATCGGCATAGCGGATAAAAGTGCCAGTAGGGTTGGCCGCATTTTTTTCAGGAATATCTACCTGCCACATGGTCAGCGAAGCGCCATCGCCAAAAACGAGTTGGCATTCGTCGCCATCGGGGGCGTCCTTTTGCACCTTCCCCGCCCCGGCCGTCGTGATGCGGCGGCACAGGCGGCTGGCCTGCTCCGTGGTGATGGGCACATCCTCGTCCTGCCAGGTCATGCGCAGGGACATTTTGTTGGATGCGGCCAAACTGGCGGAAAAATCATTGATAAAACGTCGATACCGCAATTGATACCGTGCCGCATGCACCAACATGCCGACGCAGGTTGCTGCCACCAGAAACCCAAAGACCGCCAGAACGGCCGCACCCGGCGTAATGTGCTGCCGCCGGGCCGGTTGGCGCTGGATGCGGTCATACATGTCCATATCAGGCACCTAAAATCTCATCCAACGCCGCAAAGAAGCGCTGCATTTCGGCGTCGGTGCCGATGGTGATGCGCAGGTAGTTGGAAATGCGCGGCGCGTTGAAATGGCGGATGAGGATGCCCTGCGCCCGCAATTTCTCAAAAATCTCCTTGCAGGGCATGCGGTCGGTGGTGGCAAACAGGAAATTGGCGGCCGAGTCGAACACGGTAAAACCGCGCTGGCGCAGGCCTTCGGTGGCGGCGGTGCGGGTGGCCAGCAGCTTAGCGGTCACCTCGTGGAAGTAGGCCTCGTCCCGGATGGCGGCCGTACCCGCGGCCTGGGTCATCGAGTTGACGTTGTAGGGACTGTAGCTGAACTTGACGCGGTTCATGTCGGTGATCAGCCCCGGCCGGGCGATGCAGTAGCCCAGCCGCGCGCCCGCCAGGTTGTGGGTCTTGGAGAAAGTGTGCGTGATAACGAGGTTCTCGTACTTTTCCAGCAGCGGCAGGCAGCTGGACCCGGCAGGGGCAAACTCTACATAGGTCTCGTCCACCACCACAATGTTGTCGGGATTGGTACGCAGCACTTCCTCAATGGCGGCCACGGGGGCCAGCAGGCTGGTGGGGGCGTTGGGGTTGGCAATCACGATCGTCTCGTGCAGGCCGCAGTACTTTTTCAAGTCGATGGTCAGGTCGTCCTCCAGCGGGATGACATGCTGCGGAATATGCAGCAGATCGCACAAAACCGGGTAAAAACTGTAGGTTACATCGGCAAAGGCCAGCGGCGTGTTTTCATCGCAGAACGCCCGCAGGGCCAGCAGCAGGTTCTCGTCGCTGCCGTTGCCGCACAAAATATTCTCCGGCTGCACGCCCCAGTGGGCAGCGATGGCCTCGTTCAGTGCGCGGTTGGACAGGTCCGAGTACAGCCGTAGCCCCGGCACCGCCGCCGCCACCGCCGCCGCCACACCGGGCGCGGGCGGGTATGGGTTTTCGTTGGCGTTGAGCTTGACAAGGTCGTCAATTTTCAGCTGCTCGCCGGGCACATACGGCTCCAGCGCAGCCAGCGTTTTGGTAAAATAGCGGCTCATGGGCTCACTCCCCCTTTTGCTCATCCTCAAACCGGATGGTCACGCTCTTGGCGTGGGCGTGCAGGCCCTCGTGCTCGGCAAAGTTGGCGATGCGGGCCTGGACCTCGCCCAGGGCTTCGCGGGTGTAGTAGATGAAGCTGGACTTCTTGACGAAATCATCCACGCCCAAGGGGCTGCTGAACCGCGCGGTGCCGCTGGTGGGCAGGGTATGGTTGGGGCCGGCAAAGTAATCGCCCAGGGCCTCGGGCACGTTCTTGCCCAGGAAAATGCTGCCCGCGTTCTGGATGTCGTTCAAAACGGCAAACGGGTCGTCCACGCAGATCTCCAGATGCTCCGGCGCAATAATGTTCACGGCTTCGATGGCCTTCTTCATGTCATCGGTGACGATGATCTTACCGTTGGTGTCCACGCTGGCGCGGGCAATGGCGGCGCGGGGCAGCTGCGGGATCTGCACTTCCAGCTCGGCCTGCACGGCCTTGGCCAGGTCCCAGCTGTCGGTGACCAGCACCGGCGTGGCCAGCTTGTCGTGCTCGGCCTGGCTCAACAGGTCGGCGGCGACCCAGGCGGGGCTGCAGGTGCCGTCGGCCAAAACCAGGATTTCCGACGGGCCGGCAATCATATCGATGCCGACTTTACCAAAAACCTTGCGCTTGGCGGTGGCCACGTAAATGTTGCCGGGGCCGACGATTTTATCCACAGCGGGCACGCTCTCGGTGCCGTAGGCCAGGGCGGCCACGGCCTGGGCACCACCGGTCTTAAAGATGCAGTCGATGCCGGCAATCACCGCCGCCGCCAGGATACCGGCGTTGACCTTGCCGTCCTTGCCGGCGGGGGTGGTCATGACAATCTGCTGCACGCCCGCGACCTTGGCGGGGATGACGTCCATCAGCACGGTAGAGGGGTAGGCTGCCGTGCCGCCGGGCACGTAAACGCCCGCGCGCTGGATGGGGGTGTACTTCTGGCCCAGCACCATGCCGGGGCGGTCGTTCAGCACAAAGTTCTTGTGCAGCTGCTGCTCGTGGAAGTGGCGGATGTTGGAAGCAGCCATTTTCAGTGTGGTAATAAATTCCGGGTCGCTGGCTTCCAGTTCGGAAAAGGCCTCGTCGATTTCGGCCTGGGTGACCTGTACGCTGGTTAGCTGGGCGTGGTCAAACTTGGCGGCGTAATCCAGCAGGGCGGCATCGCCGCGGGCGCGCACATCGGCAATGATGGCGTCTACGGTGGCCTCCACGTCGGCTTCGGCGCGGATGTCACGGTTCAAAATTTCTTCGGGCTTTACTTCATCAAAATCATACAGGCGGATCATTGTGCAAGGGCCTCCTTCATTTTGGTAAGCAGCTCAGTAAGCTGGGCGTATTTGAACTTGTAGCTGGCTTTGTTGGCGATAAACCGGGCCGAGATAGGCATGAATTCTTCAATCACGGTCAGGTCGTTTTCCTTTAAGGTGGTGCCCGTCTCGACAATATCGACGATGACGTCGGAGAGCCCTAAAATCGGCGCAAGCTCGATGGAGCCGTTGAGCTTGACAATGTCGATATCGCGGCCCCGGCGCTCGTAGTGGTCGCGGGCGATGTTCACGAACTTGGTAGCTACCCGCAGGGCGCGGCTCTCATCATCCACAAAGTTCTTGGGGCCCGCCACGCACATGCGGCAATTACCCATGCCGGTGTCCAGCAGCTCGTAGACGTCCGCGCCGGACTCGGTCAAAATATCCTTGCCCACGATGCCGATGTCGGCCGCGCCATGTTCGACGTAGATGGCTACGTCGCTGGGTTTGACCAGGAAGTACCGCACCCCGGCTTCGGGGTTTTCCACCACCAGTTTGCGGGTGTCGTTGTAGTCCTCGTTGGCGCTGTAACCTGCCCCGGCCAGCAAAGCGTAGGCTTTGTCGCCCAGGCGCCCCTTGGGCAGGGCAATGTTCAGCCAGGTCTTTTCCCCGCCCTGCTGCTGTACTGGCGGCAGCGGTGCGGCCAGACGTTCCAGCTCGTCTAAGTACATCGCAAAGCCGATGGCCTTAGCGCCGGGGGTAAAGCGCTGCATCAGGTAGTCGTACTGGCCGCCTTTGAGCACCGCGCGGGGGATGCCCGCCGCGTAGCCGGTAAAAACGATGCCGTTGTAATACTCGGCTTCATCGGCCATGCTCAGGTCCAGCTGCAGGCCGCGGCCGGCTTCGCCCAGGGCGTTTTGCAGGGCCAGCAGTTCGGCCAGTGCGGCTTTCTGCGAGGGGCTGATGGCGGCTGCCTTAGCGGCGGTAAGGGTGGCCCCGAACGGCCCATGCAGGGTAAGCAAACCGCAAAGGGCATCGGCTCCGGCTTCATCAGCACCGGCCTGCAACGCAGCCTTGCGCAGCTCGTGTTCGTTTTTGGCGCACAGCAGTTCCACCAGCCGGGCGTGGGCCGTGGCAGGCACATCCAGCACATCCAGCAGGCCGGTCACAAAGCCCATGTGGCTGACCTCCAGTACGGTGGGAACATCCAGCGCGGCCAGGCTGGCCAGTGCCAGGCGCAGCACCTCGGCCTGGGCGGCTTCGTCCACCTCGCCCATGCACTCCAGGCCCATCTGGTGGATGGTCTGGAAGGTGTGGCTCTCGCGGCTGGCACGGCAGACTTCCTCATTATAATAAAAGCGTTTGCACTCGCCGGGGGCGGGCTGGGCCGTCTTGGCGATGGACAGCGTCACGTCCGGCTTGATGGCCCGCAGTTTGCCGTCCAGGTCGGTAAAGGTGATGACCTGCGGGTCCGGCAGAAAGCGCTGGTACTCCTGATACAGGGCGTACTCCTCAAACCGGGAGGCGCGGTATTTGCGATAGCCGCCCTGCTCGTACAGGGCACGCAGGCGGAAGGTAGCCTGCTCGGCGGGGGTGAAATTTTGTAAAGTCAGCTCCATAATACGTCTCCTACCTCTCTTTTCCATAACAACATTATACTTTAGCGCAGTAAAGATGTAAAGCGTTAAACAAGAAATCTGTACAAATTTGGGTGCGGCTGTTTGGCGAAAACGGCAATAAAATAGCAAAAAGGCGCACCTTTGCAACCAAAGATGCGCCTTGCGGTTTCTTATCAGCCCTTGCAGCCCTGTTCGTCCCAATCACCAAAATCAGCCGGGTCGGCAATCTTGGTAACGTCCAGTTTGCCGTCCTCGGTCTTGGGGACTTCCACGGCACCCAGCTCAACGGGGTTGGCGTTGGGGGTGTCATCACCAGCGGGGGCCTGCACAGGGGCGGCCTCCGCTTCGGGAGCTTCTTCTACGGGAGCGGCAGCGGTTTCTTCAGGTGCAGCGGGGGCTTCTTCGGCCTCGGCAGACGCATCGTCAGCGGGCTCGGCGGTCTCGGCAGTGCCATCCTCGGCGTCTGCTTCATCCTCCGGGCCCCAAATATGCTCGTACTCCTCGGTATGCTCGTTACGGTTCAAAAAGTAAGCCGCGGCGCCCACAGCGGCAGCGCCAATCGTCAGTCCAACCAGCTTTTTCAGTAAAGACATCGTATGATCCTCTCAATCGCCTTACGGCACGGCATTTTCCGGGAAAACATCTGTGTTTCAACGGAATACGTACATCATAGCGCAAACACCGCCATTTTGCAAGGGGCTATTTTTAAAATTTATGCAAAAAGTTTGCCTTTAGTTTTGCCCATGCTCCTGCAGCCAGGCGCGCAGTTCAGGGGTATCGGCCCAGTAGCGGCTGCCCCAATGGGAAAAATCCCACTGTGCATCGTAAGGATTGCACTCGTAATCCACATAGTAAAGCACGCCGCCCCACAGGATAAAATTGGTGGGGAAGTAATCGATATTCAGCCCGGCAGGGTACAAAAGGCGGCACAGCGCCCGCATCTGCTCTTCGGCTTGCGGCGGCAGCGTGCCCGTTTGCAGCTGTTCCAGCACCGTTGGGCCGGGGATGTACTGCTTCACCAGCCGTTCCTGCGCTTCGTCCACCGCCAGCAGGCGCGGCATCGGGATGCCCAGGGCTGACAATGTGTGGTAATCCCGCAGCTCGCTTTGCAGCTTATCCCCAAACTGGTAGTAGCTGCACGGCTCATGGTGGATCTGTTTGACCACTACAGGCCCCTCGCTCCCCTGCGCTAGATAGGAGTAACCGCCTTTCCCCTTGCCAAGCAGCCGCGTTACCGTATAGGGTTGCCCGTTTACCTGTATTGTATCCATGCTGTACCTCCGTTACAACTGCTGCATCCAGCTGCGCTTTTTGAACAGCCGCAGCGAGAGCGCCAGGCGGACACATTCTTCCAGCGAGAGCAAAAAGTACACCGGAACGACGGGCAATTTCAGTACAAAGGCCGCCAGGAACCCCAGCGGCACACCGAAGCCCCAGGTACCGATGAGGTCGATGGCCAGGGTGTAGTTGGTTTTGCCGCCGCTTTTTAAAATGCCGCCGCCCAGGATCATGTTCTGCACCTTGACCGGCGAGATGACGGCGAACACTACCAGCAATAAGTAGGCCGTGGCTCGCACCTCCGGCTCGACACGGTAAATCGTGGTGTACAGCCGCCCGAGCACCAACAGCAGCGCCGACAACACCAGCGAGGTCGCCAGCCCGCAGCGCATCAACCGCTGAGCGTCGCGGTAGGCGCGGTCGTACTCCTGCGTGCCTAGCGACTTGCCAATAAGGATGGCCGCCGCCTTGGACAGGCCCGACAGTGCGCCCACCATCAGGCATTGGATGGGCGTGGTCATCGTCATAGCGGCGCAGGCCTGGGTGCCGATGTTGCCGTAGATGGCGGAGTAGACGTTCTCGCCCAGGCTCCACAAAAATTCACTGGCCAGCAGTGGCAGCAGAATTTTGGCGTAGGTAAGCAGTTCCGGCCGGGTGAAGCCCAGCGTGAACCGCAGCCGCCACTGCTTTTGCCGCAGCCGCACGGCCAAAAACAGGTAGACAAGTAAGCAGGACACCACCTGCGCAGCCACGCTGGCTACTGCCGCGCCCTGCACCCCCAGTGTGGGCAGCCCGCCGTGGCCGAAGATAAGCAGGTAGTTCAGCCCCGTGTTGATGCACAGTGAGGTCATGCTGGCAATGAGCGGGAAGACGGCGGCCTCCATGCAGCAGAGCAGTGTCTCTGCCATGCCGGACAGCGCCGCCGGGAAGAACGACCAGGCGTAAGTCTGCAAATACGTCTGCCCCAGCGCGCGGGTGGCATCGTCCTGGGTGTAGAGGCCCAGAATCGGCTCGGCAAACCGGGTGGAGACCAGCGTAAACACCGCCGCAATGGCCAGCGACACCAGCAGGTTGACGCTGTAGCTGCGGGCCGCGTTTTTACGGCTGCCCTGCCCCAGATATTGGGAAATGAGGATGGCCCCCGCTGCCGTGACGGCGCTGAGCACCACATTGTGAATAGATGCAAACTTGCCGCCCAGCCCGATGCCCGAAATGCTGGCGCTGCCCAGCTGGCCGATCATGACCTGGTCAATGATGCTGAAGGAGGCCCGCAGCATGCTTTGTAGCGTGACCGGCAAAGCAATGTGCATCAGGCTGCGGGCAAAGGCGCGGTCGCCAAAAAAGCCGGTAATCCCGCCCCCGGAAACAGAAGAAGAACGAAAACCCATACAGACACCTCTTACAAATTACTACGCTGTCATTATACTGTGATTTTACTTGCATTTCATCTATAAAAGTCTTATACTTATAACATAATCCTATGTTTCTGCAAACGAGGTGCCGCCTATGTCCTATCTGCCCCCAAACCCTGCCATTCTGCCCGATGGGCAGGAGGTAAAAGTCCATGGCAGCGAAGCCTTCCCTTTTGCCGTCTACTGCGGTATCATCCCCACGTTTATCCCGGCCTATCCCCTGCACTACCACGAGGAAATGGAGCTGATTTACTGCGAAGCCGGCAGCGGCAGCATCACCATTGACCGGGCGACGGTTACCCTGCACACCGGCGATGTGGCAGTGATTTTACCCGGGCAGATCCACGCCATCGCGGCGGCGGAGGCCGGGACGTTCCGATATTACAACATCCTGTTCCGCTTCTCGCTGCTGGAGCCGCCGGACAGCGAGACCTACCGCCGCTTTTTGGCCCCGCTGGCGGACGGCCGCATGGAAGTGCCTGCCCATATACAAAAAGACAGCCCTCTGGGCAGGGAGCTGCCTGTAAACGTAAAAATGCTGATTGAAAACCGCAAAGAAAACACGGCACTGCGCATAAAAGCCTGCCTGTACGGCGTGATGGATGCGCTGTGCAAAGCTGCCACGCCTGCCCGGCACCCGGCCGGGGCCGAGCACCGGGACACCCGCCTTCTGCGCCAGACCGTGCAGTACGTGGACCGTCACTATGCGGAGAAAATCACGGTGGCGGCCATCAGCGCCCAGTGCGGCTACAGCAGCAGCCACTTTATGAAGCGGTTCCACGACCTGACCGGCACCAGCTTTGCGCAGTACCTCATCCACTTTCGGCTGGAAAAGGCCGCTACCCTGCTGCGGGGCAGCCGGTACACCGTGCTGGAGATCGCCGCACGGTGCGGGTTCAGCAATGCATCCTACTTTACGCGGGCGTTCACCCGGCAGTATGGGGTGTCCCCCACCGCTTATCGGCAGGGCGGCGATAGAACAGACGATTAGCCAATCTTTTCTACCTTGATAACCGTAACGGCGATGGGCGTATCGTCCAGCGCGTGGACGGCGGTGCGCCAGTAGTAGAGTGGCTCGCCGGTGGAAAACTCAAACACCATCTCATCCGGGGCAATGCCGGTAAAGTTGACCTCCATCTTGTAGGTCTCCTGGTTGATAAGCCCGTGGCGGGCATAGATATAACTGTGGTCGAACCCACTGCCCGTCAGGGTGACGCGGTAGCTGCCGGGGAAGAGCATCCAGGCTTCGGTCAGCAGTTCGCCGCCCTCGTTCAGGGTCACGGTGTCGGCGTCCGCCGTGCCGTTGATGACGCTGGATTTTTGCAGCGCCATCGTGTGGGCGGGGATGTCAACAGCAGGCTCCTCGGTCAGGCCATGGATCGGCTCCACGCTGCCCAGCAGGATGCCGTCCAGCCGGTAATAGTGCAGCGCGTAGTCGCTGCGGGCCAGCTCGTCCTCATCGATAAAGGCGTAGAGCGTGTCCGGCGCGAGGGTGTTCATCTCCCCTGCCAGCGTCACCGCCGCCAGGTTGCCGTCCATGTGGCCCATGTAGAAGCTGTTGGAGGTCCAGCCGTGGTCGGCGGCAAAGGCGACGAGGTCCCAGAAGTCGTCGTGTTCAAAGTCGAAGCTGGCAAAGGCCAGGCGGCTGAACTGCCCGCTGGCAGCCAGCTGCTCCCAGGCCGGGTCTGTCAGTTGGGTGGTGTCCTCGTAATAAGCGGCATCGTGGTAGGTGGTGTAACGCTTGGTAAGCTCAGTACGCAGGCCAAAGCCCTGGGCGGCGGCGCAGACAGCCAGCAGCACAGCGGCCGCGGCACCGTTCCAGAACCGCAGCACCAGCCCGCAGGCCGCCACGGCCAGCAGCATGCCGGCCAGCCAGGCCAGACGGGCGCAGCTGGAGAACATGGCCCAGAAATCCATCAGCACCTGCGGGATGGGCACGGTAAACAGCGTGCGGCCCCCGAAGGTGACGGTGTTGCCCATCGAGGCGACGGCGTCCAGTACCAGCAGCACAACAGCGGCAACCACAATATGGGTATGGCGGCGGAAGAACTCTGCCGCTTTTTTGCGTTGTACCAACAAACCGGCCAGTGCCAGCACGACGGCCGCGGTGGTGCCCAGGCCCGCGTACACTTCCTGTTCCCAGCTGGCACCCAGACCCGGCACAAACAGGTTGGCTAGGTCGGCACCGCTCAAATAGCCGTTGGAGTAGCCCGCAAAGTTGGCGGCAAAGGCTCCCAGCACAAACAGTTCGGTCAGCGCCACGGCGCAAAAGCTGACGATGGGCAGCACAACGGCGGCGGGGCCGCGCTTTTCCAGCCCGCGCTGCACACAGGTGGCCACCAGCACCATACCCACCATGGGCAGATAATACAGATGGATGCCCGCACACAGCAGCCCCAACACACCCCACCACAGGCAGAGTTTTCCGGTGGACGGCCTATTTTCGGATTGCTCGGCACACAGCCACACCCACAGGGCCAGCAGCACCAGCCAGTTGGCGGCCAGCGCCGTGTGGGCAAACATGCGGATGTTCAGCGCCGGGAACAGCACCAGCACCCCGGCGCCCAGTACGCTGGCCCAGTTTTTTGCGGTATCCTGCGGGCGCACGCCGCCGATGCGGGCAATGAGCGCCTGGGCCAGACCGCCCTGCATGGCATAGCAAAACAGCCCCCACAGCCCTAAGTACTGGAAACGCGCGGGCAACACCCCGCCCAGCAGCTTGCAGACCACGGCCAGTAGCGGGATGGAATCGGTGTACAAAATGCTGGTGCGGTAGGGGTAAATGGCACTGTAGTTTGCGCCCAGATACGGCAGGTGCCAACCGCTGCGGCGGTAAAACACCCAGCCCAGATAATGCTGGGACGGGTCCGGGCTGGGATTGTTCAAGATCCAGTCCACACAGACAGGATCCAGCACCCGCACGCCGTATAGTACGAGAAAAACCAGCGCCCCGAGCAGGGCGCCGGTCAGACTCCAGCGATGTTTTTGCAAAAATGCCTTTGTCTTTGTCATACGGTCCCCCGCTTAGCGCACAAAGGTGGTGGAAAGGGTGGTGGACCAGCTTTCGCCCTTCTTCAGGCTGGCGGCGCAGGGGCGCTGCTCCCACTCCAGGGGGCCGTTCTCCTCGCCGGGCAGGCTGTGCCAGGGCTCGATGCAGATAAAGTGCAGCGGCTTTTTGGCGGCGGACCAGATCAGCACGTAGGGGTAGCCCTCCACATTGCAAATCACGCTGCGGCCGGTGTCCTTCTCCACAACGGAGACATGGGCGGTCTTCAGGTTGACCATGCAATGGCTGTCACTGTCGAACAGGTCGTCGGTCAGGGGGATGGTCTCGGTGTTGCGGGCCAGATAGTAACTCTGGCCATTCAGCAGGCCATTGGGAATGGCGCTGACGCACAGCGGGGACTCCAGCCCGTCAAAGCGGATCTCGTAATCCTCGGTAGTATGGCGGTCGTCAAAGGGCAGCGCAAAGGCGGGGTGATAGCCGATGCCAAAGCGCAGCTGCTCCTCCACGGGGTTCTCCACAGTCAGGGTGTGGTGGATGGTCTCGCCGTCCAGCACAAAAGTGGAGCGCAGCACAAAGGCGTAGGGCCATTTGGGCAGCGTTTCGGGGTTGGCGTGCAGCTCAAACTCCAGCGTGTCGGCGGTGTGACGGGTCATGGCGTGCTCCACATCGCGGGCAAAGCCGTGCTGGCTGCCGGCGTATTCCACGCCCTTGGCAATCATCTTGCCGCCGGTCAGCTTGCCGGTGTAAGGGAACAGAATGGGCGCGTGGCGGCCCCAGACGGAAGGATCGCCGGACCAGAGCAGCTCGGCTCCGGTGGGCTTGTGGATGACGCTGACAGCCTCGGCACCGTGGGTGTCGACGGTCAGACGCAGGGTATCATTTTCGATCGAGTACCGCATAGGATAAGTACCTCCTGCCGAAATTTTTACGGTTTTACTATAAAACCGCACAGCCCCGCGGGGCGGGAATTGTGCGGTATGGCCTTAGAAAATCAGTTGCAGCACCATGCCTGCCGCGGCGCCAACGGCCCACAGCAGCCCGGTCATAAACAGGTTTTGCTTCCAGCTGGGGTTCACACGCCACAACACGGCCAGGCCCACGCCTGCGCCGGCGGTCAGCCCGGCAAACAGGCTGCCAAAGGTGATGACCCCCTCCATATACAGCTGGGCTAGCAGCACACTGGCGGCGCAGTTGGGCACAAGGCCGACCAGCGCGGTCAGCATCGGCTGGAAGATGCCCATGCCGCCTAAGATACCGGTGATGGCGTCCTCGCCCACGGACTCAAAAATAAGCCCGATCAGGAAGCTGAAGAGCAGAATGAACACGAAAATTTCCAGCGTGTGGCGCAGAGCGGCCAGGAAGATGCTGCTGGTCTCCTCGTGCTCCTCGTGGCAGTCCACCTCATCGGCGTGGCCCTCGTCCCCGCCGTACAGCGAGTGGGGCAGCACCTTGCGCAGCGGAAAGTCCAGCAGCGTGCCGCCTACGATGGCAAAAATGATCTTGCAGACGATCAGCAAGACCAGGGTGGTCCACTGGCTCGGCTCAGCGGCCAGCAGCGGAATGGCCTCGTCGCTGGTGGCGATAAATACGGCCAACAGTGTGCCAGGGGTGATGACCCGGCTGGCGTAAAAGTTGGATGCGACTGCGCTGAAACCACACTGGGGCACACAGCCCAGCAGTGCGCCGGGCAAAAAGCCCCAGCGACCGCCGCCGGCGAGGGCGTTTTCAATGTTCTCGCCGTGGTGGCGCTCCAGCCATTCGATCAGCAGATACGCCAGATACAAAAAGGGCAGCATTTTTACGCCGTCGATCAGCGCATCCAACAGTGCATCAAGAAAAATTTCCATTCAGACCTCACTATATACTTTTTATGGGATTTGCGGTGCCGTAGTATTGTTTGTGCAAACTACAGCTTTATACAAAGCTGCGCAGCAGCCTTACGGCCGGGCGCACCACTTTATCGGGGATACGGGCGCGGAACCGCGCTACCGTGCGGGCAGAAAATGGCATCTCATCGCTGAAAGTTTCCATGCCCAAAAAATACTGCAGGTAGGGGCTTTCCCGCACCAGCTGCACCACCTCGCGGTCCGAGACCTCGTAATGCAGCTGGATAACACGGCAGCCCAGCGCGATGCGGGCCGAGATGGCCGCTTTGCCGCTGGGGGCAAACAGTTCACTATAGCCCTGCTCAAAACGGTCCCAATCGATGGCTTCGGCCAGGCGGACCCAGCGGTTTTTATCGCGCAGTTCTCCATGGTACGGCGGCAGATAGTCATAAATCGACATCTGCTTTTCTTTGGCACGGTACACAGGCGTAACCCCTCTCTACAACAATACGGAAATTTAATACCGCTGGAACAGCGGGAAGATCATAGCCAGCACGCACCACGCGGCCTGGTACAATACCAGTGCGGGCAGCGGCAGGGTGGCCAGGCCGCCGGTCAGGGTCAGCAGTACGCCCAAAACGCAGCTGATAAGCACCGAGGCAGTGACGACGACGGCGGACTTGCGCTCGCCCTCGGCAGCACCGGCGGCAGCTTCCAGGCCACCCACAAAGCTGGCAAAGCTGCCCAGATGCAGCATGTTGCCGTCGCTTTCCGGCAGCCAGGCGGTGGCCGGGTTCATCAGCTCATGCTCGGCGGTGTTCAGCACCTTCACGGCCCCGGCAGGCAGGCTGTAGGCAGCCTCCAGCAGGGCGGTATCACAGTTGAAATCGTCGCAGTCGACGATCAGCGACAGGCCGGAATGGCGCAGGCTGTCCAGCACGGCGGCAGTGTCCGGGTCACGCTGGTAGGCCACCTGGAACATGGCAAACAGTTTGCCGGAGACGGCCAGGTAGATCATGCGGCGCTGGTTGACGGTATGGTGCTGCTCGTACTCCAGGCTGGGCAGCTTGACGCCGTAATCCTGCATCAGGCTGCGGTTGCCTACCAGTACGCGGCGCTTGTTGACCCAGCCGATGTAGCCCTTGCCGTAGACGGCCTCGCGGTCATCCACCTTGGCAATCATGCTGCGGTCGCCCAGCATATTCAAGAAGACATCCCGCAGCGTGGGGCAGGCCTCAGCCATGATGGAGGCGGCATAGACGATGGCCAGGTCGATGGGGGCGTTTTTGATGGGCTTGATGCCCGCCAGTGTGACGCACCCCTGGGGGAAGAGATCCCGCGCGGTGACCTGGATGACGTTGATGCGGCCCAGCTGGCGGATGTCACGCCAGCCCGGCACGACCGCGCCCACCTGGGCGGCGCTGCGCTGCATCAGGCGTGCGGGCAGGGCGGCCAACAGCGTGCCCGCCAGCGGCGCGGCCAAGCACAAAATGCTGGCCAAAATGGTGACAGCGCTGGTCAGGTTGTGGGTGCGGATGACAGTGATCAGGAAGCCCAGCAGCGCGCAGCCGCCTGCGGCCCAGGCAAACTGCTGCTGGTTTTTATCGCTGGTACCGGCAGCGGCGCTGCTGGCCAGGAAACCACGGAAGATCTGCGTTGGGCGGCTGACCAGCACCGACGGATGCGGCTGGGCCAACCCCTGAGAGGCCGCCCGCAGCGCGCCGGCGTCTTTCAGCCGGTAGGCCACGGCGTGGTCTACATTTTTGCTGACGAGCTGGAAGTTATCCCGCACGGTGGCGGCGTTCATCCGCTTGCCTACGGTGTTGACGCAGAGCACCAGCGCGGCAGGCCCGGCCAGCAGGGTGACCTCGTTCGTGTAGCCTTTTGTGACCAGCACGATGAGCGCCTGCAGCAGCGCACCCACTACGGCCAAAGCGGTCAGGCTGTCGGGGGTCGGCTTTTTGGCCAGACCCTGCAAACCGTTCAGCAGTGTTTTCCAGTTGATACCGGCGGCCGCGGCCAGCAGCACCAGGGCTACGGCCGGGTAGACGGTTTCCCCGGCCAGAACGCCGGGCATGGCGGGCAGGGCGGCGGCAATGAACGCCAGCACCAGCAGCACCAGAGCCGCCGCACCGCTTACGATGCAGGCGGTAGTCAGATGCAGCAGGTTCTCGTCCAGCTCCTTGCGTACGGCGGGGGCGTCCTCGGCGCTCTCGAAATCGCGGCGTCGGGACACGGGGATCTCGGCAGTGTCAAAGGGCTGGGCAGCGGAATCCGCCGATTCATCGTCGGCCTTGCCGCCCAGATGGAACCCGCCCAGGCGGAACTTGTCCAGCAGGCCGGTGTGAGCGGTGCTCTCCCCTGCTTCCTCCTCCAGATTGGAAGTGAGCCGGGCGGCCATCTCGTCGTAGCGGGTGGTCTCGTCGGAGATCGCGCCGGTGTTGATGGCGTTGGCGATGTTATCCACAAAGGAGCCGGTGGCAGGCTCGGCGGGAGCCTGGCCCAGGTTTTGGGTAAAGCCGGTGTGGGCCGGTGCGGCAGGAACTGCGTAGCTGCCCAGATCCTGCGTGAAGCCGGTATGGGCGGGCTGTGCCTGCGGGGCCTGCCGGAACGGCTGCGTCTGGGCAGGCTGGGCGGCATCGGGCGTGACCGGCGTTAAGCGGATGCGCCCGGTCAGGGTATCCACCAGATCGTCCACGGCATCGCGGGTGTGGTGATAGCTGTCGGCCATCAGGGTCGGCTCGTCCACAGCAGGAGCCGGGGCAGCCGTATCGGGCTGCGGTACGGTATCGACCTGGGGCGCGGGCTGCGGCGCCGCGGGTTGGGCAGGCTGCGGCTGGGCCGTATGGGGACGCACGGCGTTGTAGGCGCTCATGAACTGCTGGGTGCTGTCCGACGGCGTTGGCGCGACTGAACCGAGCTGCATCGTAAAGCCGGTGGTGGTCTGGCCGGGCTGGATGGCCTGGGCGCTCTCCAGGCCGGGCAGGTCCAGCGGCTCGCCTACCGGTCCCTGCAGCGGCGTGGGCTGAGCCGGGGGCGGCGTGCTGCGCTTTTGACCGGGGGTGAATTCCACGGTGCTGCGCTTTTTACGGTAGATCGTGCTGGTGGCGCCCGGGTCGCGGGCAGGGGTGCGGCTGTTTTTTTGCTCGTTGACGACGCCTCGCAGCATTTGCAGTGTGTCGCCTGTCAGGGTAGCACCGACCAGCGTGCTGCCGGAAGATTCGCTTTGGGGCTGGGTGTATTTGCTGCGCCAGACGTTGGTGCTGGTCTCCGGCTCCGGCTGGATGGCCGGGCGCAGAGGAGCCAGCGTCGGCTCGTCCTGCCGCTCCTCGGGGATCATCAGCTCGTCGGTGGCGTCGGTATCGGCGCTGCTGCCACCGCCAAACAGGCTGTTCAAGAAGCCGTGCTTGCGGGCAGGCTTCGGCGGCGGGGCCTGCTCGGCCTCGGCTTCATCCGGGAAATATTCATCCTCGGTCTGGTAGGAACTTTGCGCGGGGGCATCGGTGTGGCCGCCGCCCAGCGAGACGTTGATCGGCTCGAAATGGTCGGTGTCGTCGGCGGGTTTCAGGCCGAAAGGCCAGCGCTTTTTCTTGCCGGTGTCGTGGAAACGGCCCTTTTCATCTGGCACGACGGCGACGGAATCGGCGAAGAAGCGCTGGAAATCTGCCTTGCCTTCGTTCAGCGCGGTGGTGTTGGAAACATCCCCCTCCGGGACCATCTTGCGCAGAAAGTCCTTGATGATGCCGGTGCGGGTGGTGTCCTGGGTGCTGCCCTCGGTGGGGGCGGATTGCTGCACCGGCCGGGCAGGCTGCACATTTTGCACAGGCTGCACGGGCTGAGCCGGACGCACTGGGGTCGAAGGGGCGGCAGACGGCTGGGCATCCGGGACAGATTGCACCGGCCGCTGGGGGGCTGCCGCACGGGGCGTTTCCGTTGTGCGGCGGGGTGCCGGTGCGGGCATGGAGGCAGGTGCAGAAGTTGCCCCGGCACTGCGCATAATTTCATCAAAATCGTCAGGACCGCTGAAATCGGAAAAAGCGATCTGGCTGTCCTGGGTCGGCGTGTTCTGCAGCGGCGTGGTGGAAATACCCACGCTGCGCAAAATTTCATCGACCTGATGATCGGTGACGCTGGCGCGTACGCCGTCCGCCGCCTGGCGCTGGTTCAAATCCGCCAGGATGCGGTCTACCGAATCATTGGTACGTTTGCTTGGCATTTTTATGCTCCCTTTATAAGGTAGAGATACAAGTTACTTCTTGGCGGTGCGGCGGCGCAGTACGTCGTAGCACAGGATGCCGGCAGCCACGCTGACGTTGTAGCTGTCCACGCCGGTGGACTGGCCGGGGGCCATCTCCAGCGTGACGGCGGCGTCGCAAAGCTTGCGGGTCAGGGCGGAAGGACCGCCGCCCTCGCTGCCCAGCACCAGAGCCACCGGGCCGGACAGGTCGGTCCTGGCCAGCGGTGCACCGCCCAGGTCAGCGCAGTAGACGAAGATGTTATGCTCCTTAATGGTGCGGATGGCCTGCGCCAGGTTGGACACGCGAGCCACCGGCAGGCGGGCCGCTGCCCCGGCGCTGGATTTCATCACAGTGCCGGTCACGCCGACGCCGCCGCGCTTGGGGATGACCACGCCGTGGGCGCCGCACAGGTAAGCCGAGCGGATGATGGCACCCAGGTTGTGGGGGTCTTCTACCCCATCGCACAGCACCAGGAACGGTGCTTCGCTTTTGGCCTCAGCAGCGGCAAACAGATCCTCCAGCGAGGCATACTGCACCTCGGCGGCGCGGGCGGCCACGCCCTGGTGGTCGTCGGTGCCGCAGATCTTTTGCAGCTTATGGCCGGGTACCCGTTTGACCACCGCGCCGGTCTGCTTGGCCAGGGCGGTGTAATAGCCGGCAACCGGCTGCGGCAGCGAGTCTGCCAGATAGACAGTGTCCACCGCGCCGCCGCTTTTCAGCAGCTCGGTCACGGCATTTTTGCCCCATACCAGCGTGTCGGTGCGCGGTTCAGCCTGCTCGCGGGCAATCTTTTCCATAGGGTACCTCCTGCGGGGCATTGCCCCGGTAATTGTCGAAAAATGCACCAGCGGTGAAAAGGCTGGCTATACAGATAACAGTATAGCACACCCCGCGGCCTTTTGTCACCTTTATTTTGCGCTTTTTAGCGGGTCTGTACTGCTTTTTTACAACTGCTGCCGCTGCAATGCGCCAAAAGTACAAAGACCCTCTGGCGGGTGCGCGATAAAGCGTTGTTTATACAAACCGTAGTGGAAAACCCACTTTCCCCTTGTTGAAAACTCTGTTGAAAAGGTGGAAAACCAGCATAGCAGCCAAGTTTTCCACAAAAACGGGGGTGCGTTTTCCACAAGGGGTGGAAAAGTTATCCACATAACAGGTTGGATAAACCCTTTTGTCAAGATGGGAAAAAAGCTGATTTCTTGCCTCCAATTCCCCCGTTAAGCTGACAAAACTGCCAAATTTTTGCAAAGGCTGGCAATCTTTGGTACAGTGCGCCAAAAGTGCATGAAGGTTCTGAAATTTAGCTGTTGATTTTTTGTCAAAGTCGGGTTATAATAGAATTATCGGTGGGCTGAACGCCAGTGCCACCGCTTAACAATCATGTGGAGGTATGTGATATGCTGGTAAATGCTACCAATATGCTGCTGAAAGCACGCGATGGCCACTATGCCGTCGGTCAGTTCAACATTAACAACCTGGAATGGACCAAGAGCATTCTGCTCACTGCACAGGAGATGAACTCCCCCGTCATCCTCGGTGTTTCTGAGGGTGCCGGCAAATATATGACCGGTTTCAAGACCGTTGCCGCCATGGTCAAGGCCATGGACGAGAGCCTGGGCATCACCGTTCCCGTTGCCCTGCACCTGGACCATGGCACCTACGAGGGCGCTAAGGCCTGCGTTGCCGCCGGCTTCACTTCCATCATGTTTGATGGCAGCCACTACGACATCGATGAGAACGTTGCCAAGACCACCGAGCTGGTTGCCCTGGCCCATGACCACGGCCTGTCCATCGAGGCTGAGGTCGGTTCCATCGGCGGTGAGGAAGACGGCGTCATCGGTATGGGCGAAGTCGCTGATCCCGCTGAGTGCGCCAAGATCGCTGCCCTGGGTATCGACTTCCTGGCTGCCGGCATCGGCAACATCCACGGCAAGTACCCCGCCAACTGGCAGGGCCTGAACTTCGAGGCTCTGGACAAGATCCACAACGCCACCGATAACATCCCCCTGGTGCTGCACGGCGGCACGGGCATCCCGGCTGACATGATCCGCAAGGCCATCAGCCTGGGCGTCTCCAAAATCAACGTCAACACTGAGTGCCAGCTGAGCTTCGCCGATGCTACCCGTAAGTACATCGAGGCCGGCAAGGACCTGCAGGGCAAGGGCTTCGACCCCCGCAAGCTGCTGGCTCCCGGCGCCGAGGCCATCAAGGCCACTGTCCGCGAGAAGATCGAACTGTTCGGCTCCGCCAACAAGGCCTGATTTTAATACGAAAATCCAAAAGCCCGAAGGTGCAATGCCTTCGGGCTTTTTGCTGTTTACACACCTCCCCGTCCCCCGGCATACCGTGGTACAAGGAGGTGTTTACTATGCCAACAGGCAGTATCCAAGTTTATGCGTCTGTGGCGGGGCAGGCGGCACCGCTGGCAGGCGTGCAGGTGGCGGTGCTGGATGAATCCGGTGTGACCGTGGCCCGCCTGACCACTGACGAAGCCGGTGCGGCAGAAGCCACAAACCTGCCCGCGCCCAACGCCAGCTACAGCTTGCAGGAGACCAACACGACGGTGCGCCCCTATGCCGTCTACCGCCTGCGGGCCGATGCCAGCGGCTGGCAGAGCCAGATTTTAGACGGCGTGCAGGTATTTGACGGCCAGCAGACGGTGGCGCGGCTGGAGTTTTTGCCCGGCGGCGGGGACGGAAACGCTCTGCCCGCACGGGAAGCCGCGCCCCAGACCGTCACCATCCCACCCCATGTGCTGTTTGCGGGCGACGGCGGCAGCGGCCCCGCGCCCGAGGAGCGCCTGCCCGGCAACGTGCTGAGCGAGGTGGTCGTGCCCCGCAAAATCACCGTGCATCTGGGCCGCCCGGCGGCCAGCGCCCGCAACGTGACGGTGAGCTTCCAATCCTATATCGCCAATGTGGCGTCCAGCGAAGTCTATCCCACCTGGGTAGGCCATGCAGTTTACAGCGCTCCCCTGCCCCGGCGGGCCAGCCGCGCCTGTACGGCGGCAAAGTCGGCGCGGGAGACAAGCCCCTCATGGGTACCCGGCACCACGATCCATTGCGACCGCGGCAGCCGCACGCTGCGGGCAGATTTGTAGCTGACTTTGCGGCGGCGGCCCTGCTCTAAATCGCCTGCGTAGGTACGGTTGGTCAGCATCTGGTGCAGGGTGGCGCGGCTCCACTGGCCGCTGCCGGTGTGGGCCGGTCCGCCGTGCTGCTGGCGGTAGACGCTGGGCGGCGGGACGCCCTCGGCGTTTAAAATATGGGCGATGCGCGCGGTGCCGTACCCTTGCAGATACAGCGCAAAAATGTGCCGCACCACGGCGGCAGCTTCGGGGTCAGGCAGCAGGCGGCTGTGGTCGGCGGGGTCTTTGCGGTAGCCGTACAGCGCAAAGGTGGCGATGTAATCCCCCTGCCACCGCTTATGCGTCAGCACCGAGCGCACATTGTCGGACAAATCCTCAAGATACCACTCGTTGATAAGCCCGTTGATTTGCCGGGCTTTTTTCCCGGCGCGGTCCTGGGTATCCACGTGGTCCACCACGGCGATGAAGCGGATGCCCCACTCGGCAAATTTGCCGTGGAGGTACTTTTCCACCAGCTCCATATCGCGGGTAAAGCGGGATTGCGTTTTGGCTAAAATCACGTCAAATTCCCGCCGTTCGGCCGCCGCCAGCATCTGGTTGAACGCCGGGCGGCGGCGGTCGGCGCCGGAGTAGTCCTCGTCGATGTAGACTTCCTGCACGGTGTAGCCGTGCTCAGCCGCATAGCGTAACAGCATCGAGCGCTGGTTCTGGATGCTCTCGGACTCAGGCCCGGTTTTGGCCGCGTCCTCCTTGCTAAGGCGGCAGTAGATGGCAGCTTTTATGCGGCATCCCCCCTTCGCCTAAATATATGCGGTACATACAAAAAAAGGCTCCCTCTGTGAGACAGACTTCCCCGATACGGGAGCGTTGTCGCCGAAGGTGAGCTGCATCCCCGATACAGAATACACGCACAAACGAAACGATTTTCCGAAATTAGCCTAAAAGGGTGGACGATTGGACAAAAAAGAACGGCACACCGGTCAGGGTGTGCCGTACGAGCTATGAAATCAGTGCCCCTCTTTGTCGATCATCTTGCGGATGGCATCGATGGCGACGCGGATGGCGAGGTCGGTGTCGTGTACCTGGGCATTGGGCAGGCCCTTTTTGGCGCGCTCCTGGTTGGCGACCACCAGGAACAGCGAGCCGACCCGCACGCGGCGGTAAGCGCCGGCAATGAACAGCGCGGCGGACTCCATCTCCGACGCGATGCAGCCCATGCGCAGCCAGGCTTCCCACTTGTTCAGCAGCTCGTAAGAGACGGGGTGCTTTTCTGGCTGGTGCTGGCCGTAGAAGGAATCCTTGCACTCCACCACGCCGGTGTGGTAGGTAACGCCTACGTCCCTGGCGGCGTCCACCAGGGCGTTGGTCACGCCGAAATCAGGCACGGCAGGGTACTCGATGGGCGCGTACTCACGGCTGGTGCCCTCCATGCGGATCGCGCCGGTGGCAATCACGATGTCACCGCCGCAGACATCCTCCTGCATGCCGCCGCAGGTGCCTACGCGGATGAAAGTGTCAGCCCCGCAGTTGGTCAGCTCTTCCAGCGCGATGGAAGCGGACGGGCCGCCGATGCCGGTGCTGGTAACGCTGACGGGTACGCCGTTGAGGGTGCCAGTGTAAGTAACGAACTCGCGGCTGTCAGCCACCAGACGAGGGTTATCAAAATATTTGGCAATTTTGGCGCAGCGCTTGGGGTCGCCGGGCAGAAGCACATAGCGGCCCACATCGCCGGGACCCAGCCCGACATGATACTGCTTGCCGCTGCCTTCGGTATAATCGACCATAGGTTTCAACCTCCTGAATAGATATTTGAGTATATTATACAGCGTTTTGGGGGAGGTTGCAACCAATTAAATATAGAAGAACACAGGTGTGAAATGGATAGTGTTTTTCTTCTATCAGATATTCAAGCGAGATTTCCCGCTTGCGGC
>OLPA01000379.1_pt1 | contig 41382 bp, 45 predicted proteins | sample 1672811 | NCBI WGS metagenome assembly OLPA01 (sample SAMEA3136726, study PRJEB25190) | human gut metagenome | biome: human gut; feature: human-associated habitat; material: faeces | place: Austria | collected 2013
GCCGCCTGCAAGCTCGATCATCTGCGCCACGTAGTCGCCCGCCCGCCGCGTGACGGCGGCCCCGTTCGAGTTAATGTAGAAATACGCCACGGTTTTACCTGACGACGCGAGCCCCGACGTTTGCTCGACGCGGGCCTTCTGCTCGTTGAACAGGTGCGCGGCCTCGTCTTCCTTGTCGAACAGGACGCCGAAAAACTTAATCCACTCGACGCGCCCGAGTGCTTCGGGCTCGCTCGACGACTGTTCGGTGAGCACGACGAGCCCGAGCTTTTGCAGCTTTTCCTTCACATCGGGCGTGTGGTTGATCATGGCGTTCTCGATGGCGAGCGTGCAGCCCGAGGCCGATATTCGCTCGTAGTCGGGCGCGCTGTACTTGCCGCCGTAGGCGATCGCCCCGCTTTCGAGCGCGCTTTTGAAGCCCGCGACCGAGCAATCGTCGGCCTTCGTGCCCGACATGAAGATATTGTCGTTCGCATCGAGCGCGTCGACCAGGCACATCGTCGCCGACGACACGAGGTACACCTTGTCGGCGGGGCGCCTTATGACCGCGATGTCGGAGCTCAACCCATCAGGTACCTTTGCATTTTGCGGCACCACGAGGAAGCGCTCCCCGTTCGAAACGCAGATAAGCCGCAGGCCGCCTTCGAACTCGTCGACAGTGAAGTGCTCGGCGTATTCAAGCTGAAGCGCCCCCGTCGGCTCCCAGCCGCAGCCCGCAAACCTTATCCGCCTCGTCGCTTTTGGCCGTCAGCATCAGTATGGGGGTGGTGACGCCGGCGGCGCGGAGCTTCTGGGCCACCTGAAAGCCGTTCAGGCCCGGCAGCATCACGTCCAGCACCATCAGGTCATAGATGCCGGTCATGGCGTTGTCCAGACCGCTGACGCCGTCATAGCACACGTCGGCGGTATAGCCCTGCCGGTGCAGCAGCTGGCGCAGGGTGTCCGCCAGACGGGTCTCGTCCTCTACGATCAACAGGCGCATAGGCTCGCCTCCCTACTTACAGCAGCGCCAGAAACGCCGCCACCTTATCCTGCGACACCAGATATACGGTGGTGTCGTCGTTCAATGTCGCGTAATAGCTGCCGTCCTCCCGCAGATCGCCCAGCGTCAGGGTCAGGGTGGTCTCGGTGCCCACGGTGTTGACATAGGCGACGGTGACCGTCGCGGTGGGCGCGGTCAGGCCGCACAGGGGCGCGGCGTCGGGCGAGGGATCAAAGTTGAAGCAGCTGTCAAAGGTGAAGTCCGCCAGCGCGGCCTCGACCTCCGCCGCCTTTTCCGGCACCATACGGTTTTCGCAGATCCAGCCCTCGTCGGTCTTGCTCATGCGGACGGTCTGGCCCTCGCCGCTGCCCCGGACGGTAATGACCGTCAGGTTGTCCTCCGTTAGCTCCGGCAGGGTGGGCAGCACCGCCATGCTGTATACGCTGCTGTTCATCCGCTGCACAAACTCGTCGGCCACCAGATAGGTGTCCTCCTGTCCGTCCACGGCCATGTACCACTGGTCATCCTGCTGGTCGCCGAAGCGCAGGGTGGTGGTCTCCTCGCCCACGGTGACGGTGAGATAGCGCTGGGTGTCGTCAAGCCCGGCGTCCGCCGCCTCCACGGCGGGCTCCACCGGCGTCAGGGACGCGGACATGGCGTCCAGCTCCGCCAGCGTCTCCTCGATGTAGGCAGCGTCCAGCGGAAAGGCCTCGTTATCCACCCACTTCCAGCCGTCCTCGTCCTTGCGGAAGCGGCAGGTGATCTGGCCGTTGTCGTATTCCAGATAGCTGGCCTCGGTCATGGACAGCTGTGCGCTGTTGGACAGGGTGCTGTTATCCACCGCGTCGGCGGTATCCTCCGGCTCCTTGCTGCGGCAGGCCATCAGAGCCAGCGTCAGCACAAGGGCCAGAATCAGTAACAATATACGTTTCATGGGGTTTCCTCCTCCGGGGTAAAATACATTACAACACTTTAATATACCAGAGAATGAAGGAAAAAAAAAGTCAAAATTATGAATTTTGGCCGAGCCTGACAAAAAATAAGGCCGGGAAGGCGATTCCCGGCCTTATTTTTGTTCATTTAAGTACGATGCGAAGGTGCGGGCCACCTCGCGGCTCAGCTTGGGCGGCATGTACTCCAACAGAGCTTGATAGCGCTTCTTGCTGAACTTGATCTTGATGACATCGGTGGGAGACGTTACCTGATTGATGTGCGTTTTCTCAAAGGACGACAGCCGCCGCCGGGAGAGCACCAGATAGACGATCACAGGGCCGATGTCCGGCGCACCGGCAAGATTGTGCCGGTAGCTGGCCCGGTAGATGTAAGGGAACTCCTGATACTCATACGTCACGGGCTTTTTGAAGCAGGAGCGCAGTTCGATTTTCTCTGGGGATAACACAAGAATATTGGCCCAGCGAGTATCCCCAAATAGCGAGATACAGGTTGCAGCAATGGCAAGCAGAAAAAAAGTGCAATATGATAGTATTTTATCCGTTTCACTTCTCCATCTGGTTGACGGATCAGCTCCATCTATCGCAAAAGCCAATACTCCTGCCCAAAGCATCGTCATTGCTGTAAGCGCCAATGAAAACAGATACGGATCTGCTATAATACGGATTTTTTTCACTTTCTGCACCTCAACTTTATAGGCTTCTGTTCCGGTGTCAAAATTTCAGACGGCAGCACTTACCACGGAGTTTTTGCGTCGGGGGAACGAAGTATGCCTTTTCATTGCTTGCGCAAAGGACGACCTGATTGAGATAGGTCAAAAATGCCGCTGCGTCATAGGCATACACCGCGTGTCCCTTTTCATCATACGTCATGTATTGAGGGTTATCATACAGCCAGTCAAAAAAGCGCAGGTGAAGCTCCCTGACATCCGAGATATACCCGTCAGGGACAAAAACTGTGTCGGTCGAATGATCGAACTTCAGGACGATATTCATGGGGATCATCACGGGCAAGCATACATGCCCGTCCTTTCTATCAGAAGAAAATAGATGGAACGTCGCCGCAGGCTTGGCTGTCGATGTTCTTTTCCACCAGCGCTGCCCTGTCTTCTCCGGCTTGCAGGACCTTTTTGTTCAGCCAGTCGATGAACTCCTCGCTGTTATAGCAGACGCACGCAAAGCGCTGTCCGTCAGAACGCTCCATCTTTTTCGTGAGCTTCTTTTTGCCCTCCGGAGAATAGACCCACCGCAGAAAGCGCTGGCGGATCACATCGATGTTTTCGGCCACTCTTGCCGGAACAGACACCAAGTCCGCGTTCAAATCAAATTCAACGATCAGCTCCATATTACAAATCCTGCCTGTCAGTGTGGTGATGGCCTGCCCCGAAGGCCGGTCACAGCGCCGCCGCGCCGATGATGCCCGCCTCGTTGCCCAGCTGCGCCGCGGCGATGACGGGGATGGCGCCCTCGCGGCCGCCGAAGCAGTGCTCCGTCACATAGGCCCGGATGGGGGCAAGGATGCGCTCGCCCTGACGGCTGATGCCGCCGCCCAGCAGGATCATCTCCGGGGCAAGGCTGTTGACCAGATCGGTCAGACCCGCCGCCACATAGACACACCACCGGTCAATGACCGCCTGCGCCGCGGCGTCGCCCGCGTCGGCGGCCTGAAACACATCCAGCGCCGTCAGCTCCTCCCGGCCATGAAGGGCGGACTCGGGATGCTGCTCTCCGGCCCGCTTGCCCTGACGAATCAGGGCGGTGGCGGAGGCATACGCCTCCCAGCAGCCGTCGCGGCCGCAGGTGCAGTGCTCGCCCTCCAGCACCAGAAGGGTGTGGCCCAGCTCCGCGCCCATGGAGCGCATACCGGCGTAAATTTTGCCGTCGATGATGATGCCGCCGCCCACGCCGGTGCCCAGCGTAATGAGGATCATGTCGCGGCAGCCCACCGCCGCGCCCGCCACGGTCTCCGCCAGCGCGGCGCAGTTGGCGTCGTTGCTGAGATGCACGGGGATGCCGAAGCGCTCGTGGAGCATCCGGCACACCGGCACATTGAACCAGCCCAGATTATAGGCCCGCAGCACCACGCCCGCCTCGCTGTCGCAGGTGCCGGGGGAGCCGATGCCGATGCTGGCGCAGTCGGCGGCGATCAGGCCTGCCTTCTCCAGCGCCATCTCCACGGCACGGCACATGTCGGCCACCATCTCCTCCGTCGGGCGGAAGGCTCCGGTGGGGACGCTGGCCTCGGCAATGATGGTATGGCGGTCGTCCACCACGCCCACGGCGATGTTGGTGCCGCCCAGATCGATACCGATACGATACATGGTAGCTTCCTCCCGCTTACAGCTGCATGGCTACGGTGACGGCGCAGCCATTGTGCATGATGTGATCCAGCGCCACGCCCTCCGGCAGGGCAAGGCGGCTTAAGGACAGCAGCGGGCCCTTGCCCGTCAGCTTGAACAGGGCCTCCTTGGCGGTCCAGCACTCCCAGAACCGCTGGAAGCATCCAGCGTCGCCGTAGCGGATATAGGCCATCTCCGCCTCGGAGCAGGTGCGGCGCATGAACTTTTCCTCCGCGCCGCGGATGACCTCCACGTCCACGCCCAGCACCTTCTCGCCCACGGCCACCACCACATAGGGGCCGCTGTGGCTGACGCTGACGTAGAAGGGATCGCCCTCCACGCCGGGCTTGCCGTTGTCGTCCCAGACCAGCGGCGCGGTCTCCGCCGTGGTGTTCAGGCGCGCCGCCACGGCATTGCGCAGCAGCACCTCACCGGCGGCGCTGCGCTTGCGGTCATCCTCGTTAGGGAGATCTTTCACCCGGGCGCGGCGGGCCGCGTCCATCATGGACAGGGCGGCGTCATAGGCCGCGGCGTCCATCTCCTTGATATTGTACCAGAAAAGCTCCATATGACTACCTCCGACGATATCATAATATTATTGATAATGAGTATACCACATACGCCGCGCCGTTTCCACTCTTTTTGTGTTGCTTTTTGGCGAATCTTGCGGTACACTGAAGCTGTGTCTGTAAGGAGGAACGAGTATGGTTTCCATCATTGAAGTGACCACAAAGCGCCAGCTGCGGCAGTTTGTGGAATACCCCAACATTTTATATAAAGACGTGCCACAGTTCGTCCCCGCCACCTTTGACGACGACATGAGCGACTGGAACAAAAAGAAAAACCCCGCCTTTGAATACTGCGAGGCCCGCTGCTGGATGGCCATGCGCAATGGGGAGATGGTGGGCCGCATCGGCGCCATTCTCAGCCACAAGGCCAACGAGAAGTGGCACACCAACCGCATGCGCTTCACGCAGGTGGACTTCATCGACGACGAACAGGTGGCCAACGCCCTGTTCGCCACGGTGGAGCGCTGGGCCAAGGAAAAGGGCTGCGACGAGGTACACGGCCCGCTGGGCTTTACCGACCTTGACCGGGAGGGCATGCTGGTGGAGGGCTTCGACCGCCGCAGCTGCTTCTTCACCTATTATAACCATCCCTACTACATCGATCACCTGACCCGTCTGGGCTATGTGAAGGATGTGGACTGGGTGGAGAACCTCATTCAGGTACCCACCGACGAGAAGATCATCGAGCGGTGGCGCAAGCTGTCGGAATTTGTGGAAAAGCGCTGCAACCTGCATGTGTTCCGGCCCCGGACGCGGCTGGATTACTTCGGCCTGATCCCCCGGTTCTTCCAGCTGGTGAACACCTGCTACGCGCCGCTGTACGGCACGGTGGAGCTGACGGATAAGCAGATCAAGCGGTACAGCGGCAAGTTCGCGCCGCTGGTGAACCCCAATCTGGCCTTCTTCATCATGGATGAGCACGAAGACATGGTGGCCATGGGCGTGGCCGCGCCCTCCATTGCCGAGGCGCTGAAAAAGAGCCGGGGCAAGTATTTCCCCACCGGCTGGGTCGATCTGCTGAAGGCCTTCCGGAAGAACGACACCATCGACCTGCTGCTGATCGCCGTGCGGCCCGATTACCAAAAGAAGGGCGTCAACGCCATGATCCTGTATCACGCCATGCAGGGCTGCTTCAAGCTGGGTATCAAGGAGGCCGAGACCGGCCCCATGCTGGAGACCAACGAGAAGGTGCAGTCCCAGTGGAAGGATTTTGACATCGAGCAGCACAAGCGCCGCCGCTGCTTTATCAAGAAGCTGAAATAATATGCAGAATTATAAATTTACCATCGCCTATGACGGCACGCGGTTTTTCGGCTGGGAGCGCCAGCCGGACCGGGAGACCATTCAGGGCAAAATAGAGGCGGTGCTGACCCGCCTTGCGGGCCAGCCGGTGGAGATCATCGGCGCAGGCCGCACCGATGCGGGCGTTCACGCCCGGGCCATGGTGGCCAACGCCCAGCTGGACGTGAAGGAGTCTCCGGAGGAGATCCGGGACTACTGCAACCGCTATCTGCCGGACGCCATCGCCGTGCGGGAGGTGAAGCCCTGTGCGCCGCGGTTCCACGCCCGGTACAACGCCCTGGGCAAGACCTATCGCTATACGGTGTTCGTGGGAGAGGTCAAGCCCATCTTCGACAGAAAGTATGTGACCATGCTGCCCTATGTCCCCGATGTGGAGCAGATGCGGCAGGCCGCCGCCTATCTGACGGGTGAGCACGATTTTGCCGCTTTCTGCGGCAATCCCCGCATGAAAAAGTCCACCGTCCGCACGGTGGACACCATCGACATCCAGCAGCGGAAGGATCGCATCACCTTCACCTTCCACGGCAACGGCTTTTTGCAGAACATGGTGCGTATTCTGGTAGGCACTCTGCTGGAGGTGGGCCGGGGCTTCTGGGCGCCGGAGCAGGTGCAGGCCATTCTGGAGAGCCGCGACCGCAAGCAGGCCGGCCCCACCGCCCCGCCGGAGGGTTTGTGTCTGATGAAGGTGGATTATTAAGACTACTGGCATGAAATCTGGCGATTTCATTGCCGACAAAAATGAGCGGCGGCCTGTGGTCAGGCTGCCCTACAAAGTGAGCACCGGTAGAATTTCACAGGGCGGGGTGTGGTACACCCCGCCGCTTTTTTTGACCGTGCCGCGCAGCGGCACACATTAATTTTTCACTTTTCTCTCTTATCTTTTCACTGAATAACAATAACGCCGCCCACTTGGGCGGCGTTATTGTTATTACATGTTGTGGATATCGTTCAACAGCTCGTCCAGCGACATATTGCTGACATTTTTGTCAGCGGCTGCGGCGGGATCGGCAGCCTCCGCCGCCTGACGGGCGGCTTCCGCGGCTTCGGCCTGTGCGGCGGCCTCTGCGGCCTGACGCTGGGCCAGCTCCTGCTGCATCTTGCCGGACAGATCCTCCACGAAGGGACTGGTCAGCGTGTCGTCGGACACCTTGCGCGGCGCAGGCTGCGCGGCGGGACGCTGTGCCGGACGGGAAGCCGTCTGCTGCACCGGACGCTGCGGCGTTACCGGCTCCTGCGGCTGTCTGGTCGTGCGCGGCTCGCTGCGGTCAGGCCGGGGCGGCTGGGGCGGCGTGTTATCGTCGTCTCCATCGTCACCGTCATCATATCCGCCGTTGTGGCCGATGCGGCCCAGCAGGAAGCCCACCAGCAGCAGGATGATGACCAGCAGCGCCGCACCGATGATAAGAGCGGTGGTGGTGGCCATCTCGCCGATCAGGGGCAGCGTCACCGTCATGGGGACGGAGTAGGTGGGCGGCTCGGGCGGGATGTCGGGGTCAACGATCTCCATAGTGGGGATGATGCCCTCATACTTCGGCATGCGGTACACATGCACGGTGTAGGTCTTGGCGGTAACGCCGTCCTCTGCGGTGCAGGTGACGGTCATCACGGTGTCGCCCTCCTTGGTCAGCTGGGCGCTGGCCTCGGTGACGTTCAGGGCCTTCTCGTCCTTTGCCACGCCGGACAGGGTGGCAGTCTTGGTCTCATAGGGGACATAGGCCACATATTCCGTCACTGCGCCGGAGAAGGCGGGACTGAGTGTGCCAACGTCCAGCGTCAGCTCCTTCAGCATGGCGTCGGTGCTGGGCTTGTAGTTGGGATCCTGCTGGCGCGTTACGGAGATGGTGTAATTCTTCTTGGCGCCGGTGGCGGCGGTGCAGGTAACGGTCACCGTATTGGTGCCCACCACCAGCGTATTGCCGCTGACAGAGACCTTGGAGGAGCCCTCCGCCGCCTTATAGCTGAGATTCAGGGACTCCACCGCATAGGGCACGGTGGCCGTATAATAGGTGGTATTTTTGCTGAAGGCCGGGCTCAGCGTGGCGTTGGAGCAGGAGAGGGAGCTGAGGTCGCAGTTGCTGCTGAGCGGCGCGTCCACCTTGCCGCTCCATGCGGCGGAGCCGACGTTGGACTCGTTGTTGCCGTCGGTCACGGTGATGTCCTTGAAGCTGGCGCTCAGGGCCGTTCCCGCCGCCAGATCGCTCTTGACCCGGAAGGTCACGGACAGCACATTGGTACTGGAGTTAATGGGATTGGACACGTCGTACAGCAGGAAGCTGTCGCCGTTGACCACCATGGTCCAGCCGCTGATCTGCTGATCGTAGTTGGTGAACTCCAGCACGCTGCTGTCATAGCTCAGCGTGGCGTTCACACCCATGATGCCGCTGCCGGAAACGCTGAGCTTCAGCGTCACGGTGCTGCCGGCCTGCACAGTGCCGCTGCCACTGAGCGCGGCGGAGGCAGCCTCGGCCCGCTGCGGAAGCAATATGACCAGCAGCGCCAGCATCAAAACCAGCGTCTTGATGATACGATTGTTTTTCATGATGCAGCCTTCCTCCTGTGTCAGCCGATTTTATCGATGCTGTCCTTGCCCACCACGATGCGGGCGGCCTTGACCACGTCGGTCACAGTGATCTTATCGTCCAGATTGATGTCCGCTGCCAGCTCATAGACGCCCTCCAGCGACTTCTTGCCCACCACATGGGACTGGATGGCCACCACGTCGGTAATGGTGATGCGGCCGTCGCCGTTGGTGTCGCCCAGCACCACCAGCGCGAAGGTAGTGCCCTTGGCCTTCAGTGTCATGCCGGTGCAGATATTGCCGCTGGTGACCTGCGTCTTGCCGCTGTAAACGGCGGCGGTGCTGTCACCGTTCAGCAGCTCCGCCACGGAGGTGCCGGGGATCACCGCCAGCGCGTATTCCACGCTGGGATCGTCGGGATCCTTGATCTCGTTGAGCGGAACGGCGTCATACAGCGGCGCAAAGGTCACGTCCGCATCGCCCATGATGGTCACACCGGCGGTGAAGCCCTCCCAGCCCTTGAAGGTATAGGAATACTTGCTGTCAGGCGATTTGACCGGCGGGATGGCAGGCGCCGCGATCAGCTCGCCTGCGGCGGCGGTGCCGCTGTAATAGCGCTTGCCGGAGGCGTCAAGGAAGGTGTAGGTATGTACGCCGGCATAGCGGGCGTACAGCGTCAGGTTGGCGGCACGCACCGGCGTGGAGGCGAGGATCTGCTCGCCCTCGGCGGTGAACCAGCCGAGGAACTGGGCGCCCTGACGGCTGGCAGTGGGCAGCTCGCCGTATACCACGTTATCCAGCGTAACGCGCTTGGAGCTGTTGCCGTTGATGGAGCCGCCCTGCGCGTCGAAGGTGACGAGGAAGGATTCATCGTTGATGTTGGAGCCGTCGTTGGGCTTGACGGTGAAGGTGGAACGGGCCAGCTCCACCGTCTGGCCGTTGGCGGCGGCGGTCAGCACAAAGGTGTAGGTGCCTGCGCCCAGCGCACTGTATGCCACGGAGTCATCCAGCTTTTTCAGGTCATAGGACGTGGCGTTGGGGGACACCGTCCGGTTGATGGCGGCGCTGCCGCTGCCGGTGAGGATGGAGATATTCAGAGAGGTGATGGCAGAGGAGCAGGAGACAACGCCCCGCACGGGGAAGGAGGAGCGGCCTGCGATCAGCACGCTGTCCTCCGTGGGATAGATCACACCGGAGGTGATCCACTCCGCCGCGCTGGCGGTCAGGGATGCGAACTGCCACGCGGCGGGGTTCTCCGCCGCCATCAGCAGCTTATTGTCCTGTGCGCTGAGATATGTACCCGTACCCTTGTTTTTCAGCAGATAGCCGCTGCCGCCCTGCTCCAGCTCCCACAGCTGGGAGGCCGCCACAGAGGGCGCGGTCAGTTTCACCGCCGCGCCGTCGGCGCTGAGACGCAGCGTCTTATCACCCACCTGCATATTGAGGGTGTAGAAGCCGCCGGCGTAGTAGTTCAGGGTAAAGGTCTGGGACGCGCCCTCCGCGCCGGTGGCGTTCAGGGTAACGGCGCCGTTGGTGCCGTCCACCGCCAGCAGCTGGTTCTGGCTGTACAGCAGCCGGTAGCTGCCGTCCGCCTTCAGGGCATTAGCGTAGCCGTTGTTCATCAGCATCACCAGCGCGTCGGCAGGCTCGTTGACGGCCAGACGGCGGTAAACGCCCATCTGCACATCGCCGGAGCAGCCGAAGAAGTACCGCAGGATCAGACCGGCGGTGCCGTACTTGTTGGCGGTATCGCCGGACATGGCGGGGCCGGTGCGGCCGTTCTCCTGCCGCAGACCGTCCGCCGTCACCAGACGGCTGCACTCGTCATAGATCGCCTGGATCAGCTGTGCCTCCGGCTGGTTGGCAAAGCCGCCCAGCTTGTTGAAAGCCTTCACGATCAGGGAGCAGGCATCGGAAGCGCCATGCTGCACGGCGCGGCTCCAGAACACATTTTTCAGCGCCACGGAGTAATTGTCGATATTGAAGGTGGGGACCGCCGTCTTGACGCGGTTCACCACATTTTCATAAATGGTCTCCTTGGTATAGTCGTACTGGGCGCTGGCAAAGGTGTCGCCGTAAAGGGAGGCCACCGTCGTCCACGCGGCGTCAAAGTACGCGCCGTAGCCGTCGGAGATATAGTGATAGGCGCTGTCCAGCCGCTCGCCGATATCCCGGTAGACGCTGCCGGAAGGAAAGTTGTTCTTGCACCATTCGGCAAAGGCGTGAGGCGTTCCGGCCTTGCTGGCGAACATATACATGCCGTAGGACTTTCCGCCGGCGTCGCCGCTCACGGTGGAGATCATACCGGGGCTGCGGGCGTTGCCGGTCTCATAAAAGCGGCTCAGGTCGTCCAGACTGGCATTGTTCCACTGCATGGCGGTGTCCGCCATGGTATGGATCAGCAGACCACCGGCCACCAGACCGACCACCATCGCCACGCTCAGCAACAGGGCGATGCCCCTTCGTAATAGCTTCATACTGTGTTCCTCGCTCTCCATCAGAATACGCAGACATGCAAACGCAGGGGAGACAAAATGCCTCTCCACCGATTTACATAATACTATTCAAAGCAAGTATAGCATCCGGAAGCGGGCTTGTCTACTGAAAAAGCGAAAAAAACACAAAAAATTGAGGGATTTTGTCGGGTAACTACCACATTTAGCGGACAGTGACGGCCCACGAGGCCTCTCTGCCGCATATCCCGCCGCTTGCCGAAAAATTATGTAAACCGTGCAATGAAAAAAGGGCGGTCATATGACCGCCCTTTCTTCATTATCAGCAGGGTTACCGTGCGGCTTCCGCCCAGTGGTTATCCACCAGCTTGTCGAAGTCCACCCACTCCGTCTCCGTCAGCTCGCCCGCCTGCGTCATGACGGTCTCCAGCCGCTCCAGCGACGCCTGCTCCATGGTCAGGGGCATGTTCCACGCGCCAATCTCACGGTGGCGGGCGGTGACGGCCTCCAGCGTGTCAAGGCTGGTATCGGGGAACTGGCCGATAATGGCCTCCGCCACCTCCCGGTCGGTGTGGGAATCCACCCAGTCCAGCGCCTTGGCCACGGCGCGGCAGAAGGCGGCGATCACGTCGTCATGCTGGGCCGTGTAGCTCTGGGAGGCGAAATAGGCGGTGTAGGGGATGCGGCCGCTCTCCGCGCCGATGGAGCAGAGGATATACCCCTCGCCGGAGGTGACCACCTGCGTGGCGGCAGGCTCGAACAGCGTCACATAGTCGCCCTGCCCGCCGGTGAAGGCCCCGGCCATCATGTTGAACTGCACGCTGGTGTCCACGATCACGTCCACCTGCGGCTCAAGGCCGTGCTGGCGCAGGACGTATTCCAGCGTCATCTCCGGCACGCCGCCCTTGCGGCCGCCGATGATGGTCTTGCCCCGGAGGTCCTCCCAGTCGAAGGGATCGTCCGTGCGGCCCATGAGGAACGCGCCGTCGCAGGCCGTCAGCTGGGCGAACACCACGGGATAGTCGTCCTTGCCCTGATTGTAAATGTAGACGCAGCTCTCCGGCCCGGCAAGGCCGATGTCGCTCTGTCCCGACACCACGGCGGTCATGACCTTGTCGGCGCCGCCGCCGTTGGTCAGCTCGATGGCAAGGCCCTCCTCCTCAAAGAAGCCCAGCTCCATGGCCACATACTGCGGCGCGTAGAACACGGAGTGGGTCACCTCGTTGAGCCGGACGGTGGTCAGCTCCTTCTCCGTCTGCCCGGCGCCGCAGCCGCACAGCAGCGGCAGCAGCGTCAGGGCGGCAAGAATTGGCGCGAAGATCTTTTTCATGCTTTTACCCCCAATAAACGATACAGTATTTTTTCCACCCACAGCACCAGCCGGTACATAATCACCGCGGCCGCCAGAAGCAGCAGCACGCTGGTCATCACCAGATCCATGTTGAACACCTGCGAGCCGTAGACGATCAGGTAACCCAGACCGGCGCGTGAGACAAGGAACTCGCCCATGATGACGCCCACCCATGAAAGGCCCACATTGACCTTCAGGGTGTTCAGCAGCGTGGCGTAGTTGGCGGGAAACACCAGCATCCGCAGCGTCTGCCAGCGGCTGGCCCCCATAGCGGCCATCAGCCGCAGCTTCTGGGCGTCCGTGGCGCGGAAGCCCTCGTACATGTTCAATATGGTGACGATCAGCGAGATGGCCAGCGTCATGACGATGATGGCCCCGGTGCCCGCGCCCATCCACACGATGAAGATGGGCCCCAGTGCCGTTTTCGGCAGGGCGTTGAGCACCACCAGATACGGATCCAGCACCCGGCTGAGGGTAGGCCACCACCACATGGCCACGGCGATCAGCGTACCGGCGGCGGTACCCAGCAGGAATCCCACCGCCGTCTCCCAGCAGGAGGTGCCCACATGCACCAGCACGTCGCCGCCCCGGCACAGGTTGACGAAGGTGGCGGCGATGCGGCTGGGACAGCTGACCAGAAAGCCGTCGCTGAGTCCCACGCGGCAGCTGAGCTCCCAGAAGGCGAAAAAGCCTACCAGCAGGGAGATCTGCCAGATGCGCACCCGCCGGGTCTGCCGCCGCAGCGCCAGCAGATACCGCGCCCGCTTGGGCGACAGAGCCTCATTCATGCAGCTCCAGCTCCTTCCATATGGCGTCGAAGTAACGGGGGAAGGCCGGATTCTCCCGCCGCTGCATGGGTGCCAGCGGCCGCAGCTCCCCCATGTCGAACACCGCCTTCACCACGGCGGGCCGCCGGGACAGCACCACCACCCGGTCCGACATGCTGACGGCCTCGGAGATATCGTGGGTCACCAGCAGGGCGGTCTTGCCCTCGCCGCGGATAATGCGCCAGATGTCGCCGGACACCGCCAGCCGGGTCTGATAGTCCAGCGCGGAAAAAGGTTCATCCAGCAGCAGGATATCCGGCCCTGTGGCCAGCGTGCGGATCAGGGCACACCGCTGGCGCATGCCGCCGGAGAGCTGGTCGGGCCGCTTGGCGGCGAACTCCGCCAGTCCGTAGCGCTCCAGCAGCGCATCCACATGGGCCCGGTGCTCTCCGTCCCGGTCGCGGCGGATCTCCAGTCCCAGCAGCACGTTGTCCCGAATGGTGCGCCATTCAAACAGCTGATCCCGCTGGGGCATGAAGCCTACATGGCCGCTGGCCCCGGACACCGGTGCGCCGCACAGCGTCACCGTGCCGCCGTCCAGTGTCTCCAGACCTGCCAGTGCGCCCAGCAATGTGGATTTTCCGCAGCCGGACGGCCCGACGATGCTGACGAACTCCCCCTCCGCCACGTCGAAGGAGACGCGCCGCAGCGCCTCCACCTCACCGTTGCGGGCCTGATACGTCAGGGCGGCGTCCCGGATCGAAATGATTTGGTTCATATGCGCCTCCCTTTTGCGTGTTGAACGCTTTGCGGGAGAAAACGTCTCTCCCTGCATCAGTATATTGAGGGGCCGCCCCGTTGGTTACTCGTTGACATTTTCACGGCTGTGGTGTACCATGGACGTACAGTATAAAAAGGAGGATGTTCCCATGAAGAAGATCATTTCCACCACCAATGCTCCCGCCGCCATCGGCCCCTATTCTCAGGCCATCGACTGCGGTAATTTCCTTGTCACCTCCGGTCAGGTGCCCTTCGATCCCGCCACCGGCGAGTTCGTCCCCGGCGGCATTACCGAGCAGACCCGTCAGGTACTGACCAACATCAAGGCCATCCTGACCGAGGCCGGCCTGACCATGGACAACGTGGTCAAGACTACCGTGTTCCTGCAGAACATGGGCGACTTCGCCGCCATGAACGCCGTGTACGCCGAGTTCTTTACCGAGGGTCAGTATCCCGCCCGCTCCGCCGTGGAGGTGGGTGCGCTGCCCAAGGGCGCTCTGGTGGAGATCGAGACCATCTGCGTCAAGTAAGCTTTTTGTTCGACCCGCAACGCCTCCGGTGCTTTTCACCGGAGGCGTTGTTCATCAAATCCGTCAGGAGGTTCGTTTATGCAGGTCTTATACGCCTTGGAATCCATCCGCACGCCGTTTCTGGACACCGTCTTTTCCCTGATCACCCATCTGGGCGAGGAGCTGGTGTTCATGGTGACGGCGCTGTTCGTGTTCTGGTGTGTCAGCAAGAAGGAGGGGTACTATCTGCTGGCGGTAGGCTTTGCCGGAACGGTGCTGAACCAGTTTCTGAAGCTGCTGTGCCGTATTCCCCGTCCGTGGGTGCTGGACAGCAATTTCACCATCGTGGAGAGCGCCCGCGCACAGGCCACCGGCTATTCCTTCCCCAGCGGCCATACCCAGAACGCCGTGGGCACCTTCGGCGGCATTGCCCGGTTCACCCGCCGCAAATGGGTACGGGTGGTGTGCATCGTCATCGCGGTGCTGGTGCCCTTCTCCCGGATGTATCTGGGCGTCCACACGCCGCTGGATGTGGGCGTAGCCGCCGTGACGGCGGTGGTGCTGCTGTTCGTGCTGTACCCCGTCATGGAGCACAGCGACATCCGCCACGGCGTCATGGCCGCGGTGATCGGCGGGATGCTGGCACTGGCGGCGGGATATCTGCTGTTCGTGTCGCTGTACCAGTTCCCCGCCGACGTGGACGCGGACAATCTGGCCCACGGCGTGGAGAACGCATGGAAGCTGATGGGGGCCACGGTGGGCCTTCTGGCGGCGTGGTGGCTGGACATGAAGTTCATCAACTTCGACACCCGGGCCGTGTGGTATGTGCAGCTCATCAAGCTGGTGGGCGGCCTTCTTCTGATCGTGGCCATCCGGACCGCGCTGAAGGCGCCGCTGGCGGCGCTGCTGGGTGCGGGGCCGGGCGGCGCGGTACGGTACGCCGTCATGGTGCTGTTTGCCGGGGCGGTATGGCCCATGACCTTCGCGCCCTTGTGTCACGCGCTGGAAAAGCGCGTCTACTAAGCAAGTGCTTATGTATATACACAGGTGTCTAGACGGCGGGCAAGCGGCATGCCACTTGCCCGCCGTTTCACAGGGGTAATGTCAATTATTTCATTCAGATATTGCATTTTACCGCAAGGTGTGCTATCATATTAACAATAGGGCGCACGGCGCACGGCGCACGGCACACGGCGCGCGGCGGTCTGCCGCGCATGCTGTGCCTCCGTTTTCTATCCCTCCCCCTAAAAATGTTTATTTTTTCCAATTTGTGGCGAATGTAGATATTTTTAGCGGAAAGCGTATACAGAATCGTATGGATATGCGGCAGACCTGCCGGATGGCCGGAAAAGGAAACGAGAAATGGATCCGAAAGTTAAAAAAACACTGAATATCATCAGCAATGTGCTGGTGGTGCTGCTGATCGCTCTGACGCTGGTGCTGGGCGGTGCATGGCTGGCGGGCCTGCGGACATACACGGTGCTCTCCGGCTCCATGGAGCCCACATATCACACCGGCTCCATCATCTATGTGAAGAAGATCGCCGCCGAGGATATTCAGGCGGGTACGGTCATCACCTTCATGTTGAATGAGGACACCGTGGTCACTCACCGTGTGGTGGAGGTGGTGCCGGACGAGGAGGATCCTACCGTTCTCCGCTTCCGCACCAAGGGCGACGCCAACGACGCGGAGGACGGCGGGCTGGTACACTATAAGAATGTGATCGGCACGCCGGTGTTCACCATCCCGAAGCTGGGCTATATCGCCAACTATATCCAGCACCCCCCCGGCACCTATGTGGCCATCTCCGTCGCGGCGGTGGTACTGCTGCTGGTGTTCCTGCCGGATGTACTGATGCCGGAGAAGAAGGACGGGAAGCGGGCGGAGAAGGACGCCGGCAAAAAGGAATGAATGACCCCGTATGCACCGGCGAGAGCCGATGACATAAAATTTTTTCAAAGCAGAAAGGACGCAGAAAACATGAAGAAAAAGATCATAGCACTGTGCCTGTGCGTAGCACTGGCTGTCGTCGCCATCGGCGGCGCGACTCTGGCCTACTTCACCGACACGGATGAGGCGAAGAACACCTTTACCGTGGGCAACGTGGAGATCAAGCTGGACGAGACCAACGTTGACGATCCTCAGGGCGACCGCGTGCAGGAGAACAGCTATAAGCTGATCCCCGGCGTCAGCTATGTCAAGGATCCCACCATCACCGTTCTGGAGGGCAGCGAGCCCTGCTATGTCCGCATGAAGGTGACCCTCAACAACGCCAGCAAGATCAAGGACATGTGTCTGGATCCCGAGTACAAAGAGGTTTACGATGAAGAGTGGACCACCGAGGAGCAGATCAAGATCCTGCCTGTGAGTGGCAACGGTCTGTTTGTTATCAATGAGATGGACGCAGATACATATTGGTCTCCCGTGGTGACCGATATGATGGATCTTGGGGATGTAATGAACGACGCGAAGTACATGATCTATGACGCGGCGACCGATACCCTCACCTACATCTTCTACTACAACGAGGTCGTGAGCGCTGCGGATGCTGACGTCGTTCTGAAGACTGTGTTCAATGAGATCAAGGTCAATTCTTGGGTCACCGGCGAGCAGCTAGCCGCTCTGGAGGACTTCCAGATCAACGTCGTGGCCGAGGCCATCCAGACCTCCGACAACTTTGCGAATGCCGACGAGGCATGGGCCGCTTTCGACGCACAGAAGTAACCAACTCCTTCCAAGTGACACCGGCGCTGTGCCGGTGACATGAAAATGAAAGGAAAACAGCCATGAAAAAAAGAATCGCGGCACTGTGCCTGTGTGCGATCCTGGTGATCGCCGCTATCGGCGGCGGTACGCTGGCGTTTTTCACATCAGACGCAGTAGCCCACAACGTAATCACCACCGGCAAGGTGGATATCACGCTGAAGGAATACGCTGACGCCGCTCTGACGCAGGATTATGCGGACAAGAAGGACGGCGTTATGCCCGGTATGACCATCGAGAAGTATGCCGTTGTCACCAACAACGGCACCGGCGACGCATGGGTGCGCATCAAGCTGACGCCCGTCATCACGCTGGCCGACGGCACCGCTGTGCCGGAGGCTGACGCCCGGAAGCTGGTGATCCCGACCATCGGCAGCGACTGGACGCAGGGTCAGGATGGTTATTACTATTACAGCAAAAAGCTTGCCCCCGGCGAGACCACCACGGCTTCGCTGGAAAAGGTGACCTTCGCCGGTGACATGGGCAACGACTACCAGCGCGCGACCGCCGTAATTACGGTGGAGGCGCAGGCGGTTCAGGTGGTCAACAACGGCGACTCCGCGCTGGCGGCCAAGGGCTGGCCGGTCAAGGGCGGCGTTGACACCGGCAAAACCGGCTGAGAGAGGAGGAGCAGCATATGAAAAAACGTATTGCCGCGCTGCTTTTGTGCTGCGCGATGCTTCTGACCCTCTCTCCCAGCCTGATCGCCACGGCCGCGGCGGAGGATAAGAACACCGTGGTTGAGCAGACCGATCCGACCGGGGACAAGAAGAACGAGAGCGCTCCCGCGTCCGACACCGGCGACGCCGCGAATAACGGCGACGCGGCCAAGAACGAGGAAACGCCCGAGCAGCCCACTGTCCCCGAGCAGCCTGCCACTCCTGAGGAACCTGCTGCCCCGGAGGAACCGACCACGCCGGAACAGTCTACCGAGGACGAGGGCAAGATTCCCCAAACGGTGGTATTTACTGACGCAGGCCCGTTTTCGCCCGCTGTCAATGTGGCTGCGGCCCGTTCAATGCTGCGCGCTGCGGCAAAAGACACCGAGGATGACGGCCTTAAACTGAACAAGACCGCTAAAGCGAATGATGATGGTACATACACAATCACGCTTGAAAGCTATACCACCGGCAGTGTGACGACTGACACCAAGACCAAGCCTGTCGATATTGTCCTTGTGCTTGACCAGTCTACATCGATGAGTTATACATTCGGTGATGACGCGATTTATGATTATCAAGGCAACAACTCCAGCTCTAGACAGTATGCAATGAAACAGGCCGTTTACAGCTTTATTAACAATGTTAAGACGCAGTATTCGGATGACAGCGACCATCGGATTGCAATTGTTAAGTTCGGTAATGCGTACGAGGATGTCAGGGGGTGGACGTTTGTAAATGAAGAAGGCGCAAACAACCTGAGGTCAGCTGTGAGCCAGATGAAGATTAGCAGTGACACAGGTACGCAGGCGCAAACAGGTATGAACCGTGCCAACCGGTTGATCAACACGAACTACACATATAGCGGAAAAAACACTGACCGCCAGAAGGTCGTAATTCTGTTCACTGATGGAATTCCAGGCAATTATGACTTTAATCCTACTGTTGCAAATCAGGCGGTAGCATATGCAAAGGAAATAAAAAGCAAAGGTGCCACTGTTTATACAATCGGCATTTTCAATGGCGCAAATGTTAATGAAATGTATGGTACAAATTCCGCATTTCATCACACATCGGATGGATCAATCAATTCACACTGGTGTAATACGTCTAGCGGTACTTACTTCGAAAATGGGAATAGTTATGCAACCAGATCAAAGACTGTAAGTGCGGCTGCGGGTAATCGTTTCCTCAATTTGGTGTCCAGCAATTTTAAAGATGCTTCCGCATGTGGCTTGGATTTTTATAAAGATGCTGAATATTCTGCTTACTACGGCTGGAAAATCACAAGGAATTTTAATCGCACTGCCAGCAACTATTATCTGACTGCGAATAATGCATCTAGCCTGGATAATATCTTTCAGGAAATCAGCAGCAATATCAGCACCCCAACAATTGACCTCGGCAGCCAGACCGTTGTCAAGGATATCATTTCAGATTACTTTGAAATTCCGGCAGATGCCAAGAAAATCAATGTATATACCGCAGAGGCAACAGCCAATGCGCTAGACAATCCTGACACGGCGAATTCGTGGAAGTCAAGGGTGGTTGATACTGCAATCAACCCGGTCATTAGTGCTGATGGTAAAACGGTTTCTGTTTCCGGCTTTGACTACACCGCAAACTTTGTTGCAAAGACAGGCCGTGGCGATAATGGTGATTTCTATGGCAAAAAGCTGATCGTTGAGTTTACGGTACGTCCTAAGGCCGGATTCTTGGGCGGTAATGGTGTCCCCACCAATGGTGCGGATTCCGGCGTTTACAATGACGGCAATCTGATCAAGAACTTTGAAGTCCCTGCCGTTGATGTGGCGGTTCCTGCCGTTACGGTCACCGCTTTGGACAAAAATGTGTATCTGATGCAGATGCCCGGCGCGGCCGATCTCAAGACCGACGCGGCAGCGACCTGCAATGGCGTGAATCTGCTGGATAAGGGTGCATACACCGGCAGTAATGCCTGGAAGGCAGACTTCGTCAACGTTTCGGTCGAGGCAAAGACCTCTGTCGGCTTTGATGCTACCGCAGACGGCACCTATACCGTGACCGCCAAGGTGAGCCCCAAAACCAACGGAACGGCTACCGTGCAGAAAGCCGAAGTGAAGAAGGCGATCAAGGTGTTCCTGCCGGAGCAGACCTTCTGCGACAGCCAGATCACGTTGGGCAATGTGGCCGATTATGCAGATAATACCGGCGCACTTGTCTGGATACACGATACTACGCCGAGCACTGCCGTTGCCATGATTGGAGACGCACCGGAGCTGGTGTATACGTTTGATCCGGCAGCAAAGGCTTTTGCGCAGGATACCGAAGTCAGAGTCACCGATGTGAAGATCGGCGGCAAGAACGCCGCTCAGTATGTGACCTTCTACCGTGATGCCTGTGCAATTTGTCAGGCGATCAGCGGTGTGGTCGAAGGCGACGCGGCCAACTTTGTTGTTCACGTCAAGAGCCTGTCTCTGACGATCGTAAAGAACTTTAGCGGTGGGGCACCGATGGATCCGAACCAGTCTGCGGTATTCACTGTCAGCGGGCCCATGGGTACTCTTGACGTGATCCTCAACAATGCCAACGGTTTCCGTGTTACCATCAACGGCCTGAAGTCCGGTAAGTATACTGTGGTGGAGAAAAACGACTGGACATGGCGTTATACGCCTGATAAGCTTCGTGTCTCCGTCCCGCTGACCGGCGATGAGACTGTGATGCCTACCGTGACCTTCACCAACGAGCTGAGCAATTCGTATTGGCTGAGCGGCGGCGCTTACTGCGACAACCGCTGGAGCATATCCAATACGCCTGCCATCAACTGAGAAAGGAGGCCATGAAACATGAAATCCGGAAAGAGAGCCGCCTCTGGCGGCGCGAAGCGTTCCCTTGTGCTGGTGGTCTCCGTGTTGGTGCTGGTACTGGCTGCGGCCGGCGGTACGCTGGCATGGCTGGTGTCCAACGACAGCGCCAGCAACACCTTCACGCCCGGCAATGTGTCCTGTGTGGTGGAGGAGACGTTTGAAAACGGCGTCAAGTCCGCTGTTACGATCAAGAACACCGGCAACATCGACGCCTACATCCGCGCCTATGCGGTGGTAACGTGGAAGGACGCGCAGGGCAATGTCTACGGCCAGAAGCCTGCGGAGGGCCGGGACTACATCATGACCATGCCCACCGATACCGGCTGGGCGGCAGGCGCTGACGGGTACTGGTATTACACCAGCCCTGTTGCCAACGACAGTTCCACCGGTGTGCTGATCGACCGGTGTGCGCTTGCTGACGGTGCCGCCGTGCCGGAGGGCTACGGCCTGTCCGTGGAGATCATTGCCGAGGCCATCCAGAGCCTGCCCGCCACCACCGTGGCGGATGTGTGGCCGGTCACGGTGGCCGCTGACGGCACGCTGCGCGTGCAGTAAGGAGGGGTGGAACGATGAAAAAGACTTTCAAAACGGCGCTTTCCCTCCTGATGGTGCTGGTCATGGCGCTGAGCCTGTCTGTGACGACGTTCGCCGCCGATCCCGTGGCGGATATCGTCTATGAGGGCCGGAACAAGCTGATGATCTATCCCAAGGCCAACAACCTGACCACCACCGACCTGTTCGGCAGCTTCAAGAACGTGATGCCCGGTGACGAGCGCACCGAGACCATCACCTTCAAGAATCAGGCCAACAACGGCAGCGACTATCTGAAGCTGACCATCAAGGGCATTCCCCACGACGCGAAGAATGTCCCGCAGGATCAGGCCATCACGGATGTGGCGGTCATGAACGATTTTCTGGCCCAGCTGCACATGACGGTGAAGCAGGGCAGCAAGGTGATCTATGACGGCACGCCCGAAAAGCAGCTGACCGAGGGCGTCGAGCTGGGCACCTTCAGAAAAGGTGAGGGCACGACCCTGACCGTAACGCTGACAGTTCCTCTGGAGCTGAGCAACGCCTATGCCGACATGCACGGCGAGGTGGACTGGCAGTTCATCGCCTCGGAGTTTACTGAGGGCAAGCCCCCTGTCATTACGCCCGGTACGCTGATCCAGACCGGCCAGATGAACTGGCCCATTATCGCGCTGGCAGCCGCCGGTGTGGTGCTGATCGTTCTCGGCTGGATCGTCACCAGAAAAAAGAGACACGACGATGCCTAAGAAATCAGGCGTTATCCTGATCTCACTGGGAGCAGTGCTGATACTTGCGGCACTGCTCCTTTTTCTCTACAACCGGGGCGAGGATCGCCATGCCGGGCAGGAGGCCGAGACCCTGCTGGCAGACGTGCGCTCCGCCATCGAGGACGCCGCCCGGCCGCCGCAGTCCGACGAGACGCCTGCGGCGGCGGAGAAGCCGGTCTATGAGTACGCGGGCATCATCACCATTCCCGCCATCTCCCGCGAGCTGCCGGTGATCCGGGACTGGAGCTATCCGGCGCTGAAAACAGCGCCCTGCCGTCAGTTCGGCTCCGCCGAAGGCGGCGATCTGGTAATCGCGGCCCATAACTACAAGAGCCACTTCGGCTATCTGGATAAGCTGCAAAGCGGCGACGCCGTGACCTTTACGGACATGGACGGCACGGTTTACGAATATACCGTGGCGGAGGTGCGCCAGCTGGAGCCGGAATGGGTAGAGGACGTGGACGCCGTGTTCAACGACGGCTATCCGCTGGTGCTGTATACCTGCACGCCCGGCGGCAAGGCCCGCGTGGCGGTCTTTTGCCAATGGGCCGATGACAGTACGCCGATCGCTTGAAACGGCTGTCCGTCAAATGGATACGCAAAGCCGCCGCAGCCTGCCGCTGCGGCGGCTTCGTCCTGTATAGACCGCCCCGCAGACGGCACATACTAGAGACGTGAACGAAATGTAAAATTTTTAAAAGTGGAAACAAATTGCTCTTCAAATTCGTCTATACTTGTGGTATGATGAGATGCGTCGGCATATGTGCCGATGCACACAGGAGAAAAATGACGACCGCCCGGAAACCGGGCCAGAGACAAAGGAAGGGATATCAGATGAAAAAGATGCTCGCCGCCCTGCTGGCGGCTATGATGATGCTGACGCTGGCCGCATGCGGCGGCGGAAGCGATACCAAGACCGTGGACGTCCAGAAGCTGGCCGACGATCTGAAGAACAACGTGCCTTACAGCGCCGACATGATCGCCACCGCGGAGGAGGACCTGAACTATAAGTTGGATCCTCCCGAGGGCACTACCATCGCCGGTTACATGGCTGACGGCAACGCCTATGACATGATCGTGGTGGGTCAGTGCGCCAGCGCCGACGACGCCAAGACGCTGTACACCAATGTGCAGACCTATCTGAATGACCTGAAGACCGAGGCCAACCGCTATCAGCCCGAGGAGGAAGCCCGTTTGAACGACGCGCTGCTGCGTCAGGACGGCACTGTGGTGGTGCTGTGCGTCAGCGATGATACCGCCGCCGCTACCGCCATTGTGGAGGGCTATGTAAAATGAGTCGGTACAGAGGACGCCGCGGCAGCCTGTCGCCCCTGATGCTGCTGATCGCGCTGGTGGTGGCCATTGCCGCCGTGGTGCTGATCGTCATCAATCTGGGCAAGGACAAGCAGCCCTCCGGCGATGATACGACGCCTCCCGCCACCGGCGATACCACCGACCCCGGCAACACGGATGACCCCAACGGGGGCGACGGCGACAATACGCCGGTCGATCCCGCACCCACATACCAGCGGATCGAGCTGAACGGCGACGAGCAGCAGTATGACGCCGTATACCGTGTGGGCGACACCGGCTATGAGATGTACAGCTATGTGGACAGCACCGCCAAGAAGTACGCCGACAACGTGAACGCCGTAGCGGACGCGCTGGCAGGCAAGGCCAATGTGTACATGCTGCCCATTCCTCTCAGCTCCGGCGTCAGCCTGCCGGACGATCTGTACGGCAAGGATATCTTCGCCGACCAGAAGGCCGCCGAGCAGAAGATCATCGGCTATATGAACGGCAACGTGAAGTCTGTGGCGCTGTATGACGCGCTGCTGGCTCATCGCACCGAGTATATCTATTTCCGCACCGACCATCACTGGACGGCCACCGGCGCGTACTACGCCTATGAGCAGTTCTGCAAGGCCAAGGGCATCACACCTACACCCATCAGCAGCTATAAGGTGGACGAGTATGACGGCTTTCTGGGTACCTTCTACCGGGATTCCAGCCAGAATGCCACCATGGGGGCCAACCCCGACAAGGTGGTGGCGTACCATCCCCTGAGCACCGAGGCCACGCTGGATTACGGCGACAGCGAGAACGCGAGCCTGACCCGCGGCAAGATCATCTATGATGAGTCCGACGCGCCCGCCAGCCTGAAATACGGCGCGTTCATCACCGGCGACAACGCCTATTCCATCATCAATAACCCCGACGTGACCAACGGCTCCAGCTGTATCGTGGTAAAGGAGTCCTTCGGCAACGCCTTTGTACCGTTCCTGACGGACCACTATCAGACCATCTACGTGCTGGACTACCGGTACTGGAAGGGCAGCATCAGCCAATTCGCACAGAGCAAGGGCGTACAGGACGTGCTGTTCGTCAACAACCTGTCCGCCATCCGCTCCACGGCGCTGGTGGGATATCTGCACGACGTGGTGTAAGAAAAGCTGGCGCAAAATCTGCCGATTTTGCCGCCAAAGGGATTGCGGCGTCCGCGCCGCGAACTCTGCAAGGTTTATATACCCCTGTGGGACAGAGCGCTGCTCTGTCCCACTTTCCGGCAAAAGCGCCGTAAACAATCTGTAAACTTTCCAAAGGAGAACGCCTTATGGTATTCAGCAGCACCGTCTTTCTGTTGATCTTCCTGCCCGTGGTGGCGGGGATCTATTTCCTGTGTCCCCGCAAGGCACGCAATACCGTGCTGCTGCTGTTCAGCCTTGTGTTCTACGGCTGGGGCGAGCCGAAGTATATCCTTATCATGCTGTTCTCCACGGTGTTTGACTACACCAACGCCCGACTCATCGGCCATTTTCAGGACGTCGGAAAGCAGAAGGCCGCTAAGGCCGTGCTGATCGTGGACGTGGTGGGCAATCTGGGTATTCTGGGCTTCTTCAAGTACACGGACTTCGCCATCGACAACCTGAACAGCCTGCTGAGTACCGGTATCCCCGCGCTGGGACTGGCCCTGCCCATCGGCATCAGCTTCTACACCTTCCAGACCATGTCCTACACCATCGACGTGTACCGGGGCATCGTCAAACCCCAGCGCAACATCCTCAATGTGGGCGCATATGTGACGCTGTTCCCCCAGCTGATCGCCGGCCCTATCGTCCAGTATAAAACCGTAGAGCATGAGCTGATGCATCGCCGTGAAAGCGTGTTTGAGGCCAGCCGGGGCATGCAGCGCTTTGTGGTGGGCCTTGCCAAAAAGGTGCTGATCGCCAATCAGGTGGGCGCTCTGTGGGAGCAGATCAGCGTCATGTCCGCGCCCTCCGCCGTGACGGCGTGGCTGGGTGCCATCGCCTTTACGTTCCAGATTTATTTCGATTTCTCCGGATACTCCGACATGGCCATCGGTCTGGGGCATCTGTTTGGATTCCATTTTCTAGAAAACTTTGAGCATCCCTATGAGTCCCGCACCGTCACGGAGTTCTGGCGGCGCTGGCACATCAGCCTCAGCACATGGTTCCGGGAGTATGTCTATATCCCGCTGGGCGGCAACCGTCACGGCAAGGCCCGGCAGATCCTGAATCTGCTGATCGTCTGGTTCCTGACGGGCCTGTGGCACGGCGCCAGCTGGAACTTCGTGCTGTGGGGCCTCTATTACGCGGTGCTGCTGATTTTAGAGAAGCTGTTTCTGCTGCGTTGGCTGGACAAGGCCCCCAAATGGGTGGGCCACGTCTACACCATCTTTGCCTTCATCATGGGCTGGGTGCTGTTTGCCATCACCGACTTCGGCCAGCTGGGGCAGTACGTCTCGGCCATGTTCACCGCCCATTTTGCCGACGGCACGGCGCTGTATCTGCTGCGCTCCAATGTGGTGCTGCTGATCTCCGCCGCCATCGGCTGCACCACCGGCCCGCTGCGGCTGTGGAACCGGGTGGAGGCCCGACTGTCCGACACCGCCGCCGTCACGCTGCGCACCGTGGGCGTGGTATTGCTTCTGCTGCTGTCCATCGCGTTTCTGGTGGGCGACAGCTATAACCCCTTTCTCTACTTCCGTTTCTAAGGAGGAGCCTGTATGAGTAACCCGAAAAAGGGCGGCGCACGCCTGATGAAAAGTGAACACAAGCGCCGGGAGCTGGCGCCGCTGGCGGCCATCTTCGGTATCTTGGTGGCGCTGGCGCTGGCCTCGCTGCTGACGCCGGAGCGGGAGTTCTCCCCCAATGAGAACCGCTATCTCCAGCTGAAGCCGGAGCTGAGCTGGGCCACACTGACGGACGGCACCTTTACCAAGAAGGCGGAGGATTATGTCTCCGACCAGATCGCCCTGCGGGACACATGGATGGAGACGGCCTCTCTGGTGCAGCGTGCGGCGCTGCGGCAGGAGATCAACGACACATGGCTGGGGCGCTCCGGCCGCTACTTCGCCAAGGTGACGCCCGACACCTTCGACACTGCCCAGTACGAGAAGAATCTGGAGCAGGTGCGGACATTCTTCGACAGCAATTCCGGCAAGGACTGCCGCATTATGATGGTACCCACGCCCGCCTATATGCTCCGTGACGACCTGCCCGCCAACGCACCCCTCTTCGACGCGGCAAGCTGCTTCGATACGCTGCTGGGCGAGTTCGGCCCGGAGGCCATCGACCTGCGCACGGCGCTGACCGCCAATGCGGAGGATATGTACTACCGTACCGACCACCACTGGACCAGCGAGGGCGCGCTGACCGCCTACGGCGCGTGGTGCGCCGCCACCGGACATGAGCGGCAGGACTGGCAGCTGGAAACGGCCAGCACTTGCTTCCGGGGAACGCTGTACTCCAAGGTGCTGCTGCCGGATAGTCCCTATGACCGGGTGACCATCGCCTCTGACGCCGCCATCCGCTCCATGGACTGCGACGGCGAGGTATCCGACAGCCTGTACAGCATGGCGGCGCTGGAGGAGAAGGATCACTACAAGATATTCATGGGCGGCAACTACGCCAAGGTGGTCATCGACACTGGCGCGAATACCGGCAAGTCCCTGCTGGTGGTGAAGGACAGCTTCGCCAACAGCTTCCTGCCCTTCCTGGTAAGGGATTACGACACCATCACCGTGCTGGATCTCCGGTTTTACCGGGAGGGCGTGCAGCCGCTGGCGGATCAGGCTGACGATGTGCTGGTACTGTATGAGCTGACCAACTTCGCTGCGGATAAGAATTTGTATAAGCTGAACAAGAGCTGATCATACACTGACAGGACCGCCCGCAAAGGCGGTCCTGTTTTTGGCCCCGATGCCAAAAACAGACCATTTCAGTATGGAAAAAGATTCCTAAATTTTACGTTTTCTTCAAAAAACACGGCAAATTTTTGTGAAAATCGTGACGGTCGTATTTGTTGAAGGGAAGGCCAAAACAGGCTATAATCAAGTTAAGTGAAAATTTTGTGTCGCAAGGAGAAACCACCATGGAGCGCATCAGCAAGGAAAACTACTATCTGAACATCGCCGAGACCGTACTGGAGCGGGCCACCTGCCTGCGCCGGGTGTTCGGCGCTATTATTGTGAAGAACGACGAGATCATCTCCACCGGCTATAACGGCGCGCCCCGTGGCCGCCGCAACTGCGTGGATATGGGCCTTTGCACCCGCGAGGCCATGCAGGTGCCCCGAGGCGAGCGGTACGAGCTGTGCCGCAGCGTCCACGCCGAGGCCAACGCCATCATCTCCGCCGCCCGGCGTGACATGGTGGGCGGCACGCTGTATCTGGTGGGCCGCAACGCCCAGACCGGCGAGCTGCTCCACGACGCCACCTCCTGCGCCATGTGCCGCCGTCTCGTCATCAACGCGGGCCTTGCCAAGGTGGTCATCCGCAATACCGAGACGGAATTTTCCACCGTGGACGTGCAGGACTGGGTGGATCTGGAGGACGACGTGCCCGACCTGCGGTGAGGGATATATCCGGCCAATGGCCTGATGATAAAAAATGAATACGAAGGAGAATGTCATGATGTTGAACGACAAAACGGTAGCCGCCTATACGGCTATCCTGCGGGAAGAGCTCCTGCTGGCAACAGGGTGTACAGAGCCCATCGCCGTCGCGTACTGTGCTGCCAAGCTGCGCGAGGTGCTGGGCGGAAAACCGGAAGAAGTGCTGGCCGAGGTCAGCGGCAACATTCTGAAGAACGTGAAATCCGTGGTCGTACCCAATACTGATGGCCGTCGCGGCATCGACGCTGCCATCGCGGTAGGTATTGTAGCGGGCGACGCGGACGCGGAGCTTCAGGTGATCGCCAACGTCACAGAGGATGACGCAGCCGCCATTCAGGGCTATCTGGATGCCACACCCATCAAGGTCACATGTCCCGAAACGCCGTGCCTGCTGGATATCTTCCTGCACGGCAAGCGGGAGGGACATACCGCCGCCGTGCGGGTGGCCAACAATCATACCAACATCATCTACATCGAAAAGGACGGGGATATCCTGCTGGAAAAGCCCGTTACCGCCAACGCGGAGGACAACCTGCAGGACAAGAGCGTCCTTAACGTGAAAGACATTCTCACTTTCGCTGAAACCGTACCGTTATCCACCATCGAACCCATCATCGGCAGGCAGATCGCCTGCAACACCGCCATTGCCGAGGAGGGCCTGAAAAACAGCTGGGGTGCCAACATCGGCTCCACCCTCCTCCAGCGCAGCGACGACATCGAGACGCAGGCCCGTGCATGGGCCGCCGCCGGCTCCGACGCCCGCATGAACGGCTGCGAGATGCCGGTGGTCATCTGCTCCGGCTCCGGCAATCAGGGCATTACCGCCTCCGTCCCCGTGTGGCGTTACGGCAAGCTCATGGGCGCGGACGACGAGAAGATCCTGCGGGCCGTATGCCTCAGTGACCTCATCACCATCCACCAGAAAACCGGCATCGGCCGTCTCAGCGCCTACTGCGGCGCGGTGAGTGCCGGTGTGGGCGCAGGCTGCGGCATCGCGTGGCTGCGGGGCGCGGATTATGACGCCATCTGCCACACGCTGGAAAACGCGGTGGCCATGATCTCCGGCTGCATCTGCGACGGAGCCAAGGCCAGCTGCGCCAGCAAGATCGCCATGGGCGTGGAGTGCGGCCTGCTGGGCTACAACATGTATCTGGGCGGCAACAACTTCCAGCCCGGTCACGGCATCATGGGCAGGGACGTGGAGGACACCATCCGCCATGTGGGCGTGCTGGCGGCGCAGGGCATGCGTGAGACCGACCGGGTGATCCTGAGGATCATGACGGAGTAAAGGCTCCCATTTCAATTTCAAAAATTTTCAACTGCATACTCCCGCTGCTGACGGACAAACTATGGTCAGGCGAATGGAAAGCCACGCTTTCCGCGCCTGACCTTACTTTTTTATTCGGGAGGAAACCACAATGAGCAATTACGAAAAGTGCGGCTGCACCAACGACGGCTGCGAGTGCACCCCCAACAGCGCCATCAACTGCACGGTCACCAGCTGTGCCCATCACTGCAAGGACGTGAACCGCTGCGGCCTGAACTCCATTCAGGTGGGCACTCATGAACAGAACCCCTCCATGGACCAGTGCACCGACTGCCAGAGCTTCCGCAAATATTAAGAAGTCTGCGCAAAGGGCCGCCCTTCGGCGGCCTTACATATGCACGGAGGTGGAGCGGAATGGAGCAAAAGGGAAAGCTGCGGCTGGCGGGCGCGGCGGCAGGGCTGGTAAACGGCACCTTCGGCGGAGCCGGCGGCATGGTGCTCTCCCCCATGCTGACGGAATGGTGCGGTCTGGAGCAGAAGCGGGCGCTGGCCACCTGCGTGGCGGTGATACTGCCCCTGTGCGTGCTGTCGGCGGCCATCTGCGTGCTGCGGGGCGGCTTTGACTGGCTGCTGGCGCTGCCGTATCTCATCGGCGGCGGCATCGGCGGCGCACTGGGTGGGCTGCTGTTCGGCAAGGTCAGCGGCCTGTGGCTGCGGCGTTTGTTCGCCCTGTTCCTGCTGTACGGCGGCGTGAGGTATCTGCTGTGACGGACTGGCTGCTGCCGCTGGCGGTGGGGATGGGCACCGGCATCCTTTCGGCATGGGGCGTGGGCGGCGGAACGCTGCTGCTGTTGGTGATGACGCTGTTTCTGGGCGTCGATCCCGCCGCCGCACGGGGCATCAATCTGCTGTATTTCCTGCCTACCGCCGGGGTGGGACTGCTGTTCCACCGGAAAAGCGGCCTGCTGGACAGGGCGGCGCTGCGGCAGGCCGTGCCATGGGGGCTGCTGACGGCGGCAGGCGGCGCGTGGCTCTCCGCCGCCGTGGACACAGCACTGCTGCGAAAGCCCTTCGGCGTATATCTGCTGGTGACGGGCGTCATGCTGCTGGTAAAGCGCCCTGAAAAAAAAGAGTGAGCCTGCGGCTCACTCTTTTCCCTTACCGGAGCCCGGCTGCCTGCATGACGGCCTCCACGGCCTCCACTGGCTGGCTGCCCCATGTGATCTGGGCATCTGCGCAGCCTGCGCTGTCCAGCAGCTCCCGCGCACCGTCGGTCAGCAGCTTCTGATAGGCGTCATCCACCAGCTCCAGCTTTTGCAGGAACTCCGCCAGATCGTCGTTTTTCGCCGCCAGCCATGTAGTGGCCGCGTCGCTGATCTCATTCGCGTCAAGGCCGGTACCCGTACCCCATTCGATCAGCTTGACCGCCGCCTGTACGGCCGTCAGCGAGGAGCCGGAGGTGCCCACCGTCACATCCGCGTCAATCTCGTCCAGAATGGACAGCGTCAGCACCGGCGGCACATCGGCCGGAGCGTCGGGCGCGTCGGAGGTGGCGCAGGTCACACCGTCGGCGGAGACGGTCACATACAGCTTTTTCTGCGTCGCGTCATAGAGGAACGTTCCCTCGCCCAGCAGCGTACCATCCGCCGTCACCGCGCCGACGGTAAAGAGGACGGAACAATTATCCTTCTTGGAAAGCTCCGCGATCTCCTCGCCCGTAAAGACCCATTCTCCCGCGTTCAGCGCCGAGCCGTCCGCGTTTTCATAATCCTTTGAAATGCTGCCGCCGTGGATGTAGACGGAGCTGACGTCATCACGCGCCAGTCTGATATACACGCCGTATTCTCCGGTCTCCGCCGGAGCATCCGTGGTCGAAGGCGTGTTGTTCTTTACCTCCGTCAGCTTGGTGCAGCCCGTCATCAGAACGGCCACCAGCACCATGGCGGTCAGAAGTGTCAGTGTTATCTTTTTCATATGCTTCATGATGTCTCCTTTTTGGGGCATTTTCGCTTTATTTCGCTTGGCGGAACTGCTTCAGCCGCTCCAGAACGGACGGCGTGTTTGCGGCGATTCGCCCCAGCGTCGGGCATCCGTCCATTTGCTCACAGTCTCCGCAGGTATCCAGCCCCTTCTCCCGGACGCAGTTACGGACGGGACAGAGCGTATCGCAGAAGGGTGTTTTCGCACCCGCCACACGGCAGCCGGTACAGTGGATCATGTCCGGTGTGATGGTCACCCCGTTGAGCTGTGTCCACAGAGCGGCGGTCCTTTCCCGCAGGGCGTCGTCATTTGTGATGGTCGCGATCCGGGCGTCGCATGCTTCGCAGTCCAGTCCGCAGCAGCCGGTCAGTTGGTTCATAGGTTCTCCTCCTTATGCACAAACCTCAGCGGGTCTCGCTTTGCGCGGCGGGACAGAGGTCGAGGTTCATAAAATCAAAATCCACCAGCTCGCCCTTGATCTTGAAAAAGTCGGGGAACGTACACAGCTTGCGAAAGCCGAACTTTTCATACAGCGCAATGGCCCGTTTGTTGTCGCTGCGCACCTCAAGATTGACCTGCTCCACGCCGCTCTCCCTTGCGAAAGCAAGGATGCGCTCCGTCAGGGCGGATGCCGCGCCGCAGCCCCACCACGCCTTTTTCAGGCTGATGCCGAACTCCGCCCGATGGTGCATGCGGTTGGGCTTGCGGTTCAGGCTGGCGGTGCCGATGATCTCGCCGTTCACCTTGGCAAACAGCTGCATATGGTCGCGGGACTGCGCCTGCATGCTGAGGTAGGCCTGTTCCTCCTCAAGGCTAAGCGGCACGCCCTCCGGGCCGAAGCTGAGGTTATCCGTTTCCCCGCCGATGGTTTTCAGATAGTCCAGCAATTCGGCGGCGTCCTGCGCCTGTGCGCGGACGATCTCAAAGGTCGTTTGTTTCATAGCTCTTCCTTTCTTTGCATCTTGATCTGTTCAGGCTTGAAGCCGCCCCGCTTCATTGGCCGTTCTCCTGTATCGCTTCCGAAAGAAGCAGGCCGTAGCTGCGCTGGTAATTCTCCCTGAAGTAGAAGTCCGCGCGATGCTCCTCCGGATAGTAGACGATGCTCCACATGGTCTTTTCGTAGCTGCCGTCCGTCAGGGGATAGTTTTTCTGCGACACGCTCTCCAGCAGGCCGCGGACCTCCGACATGCCGGCAGGGCCGGTATAGGCGGCAAGGGTATCATACCGCTGATGGGACTGCTGCGAGCCGATGCCCTGCTTCTCACAGTCGGCAAGGTAGTGATTGGTGACCACCTTTGTCTCCGTCACCAGCATCTCACCGCCGACATACTCCACCACCACGCTTTTGCCGCTGGCGTCCGCAAGGGATAGATGGTGGGAGATGCAGATGGAGGAGTTCATATCATACTGCCGTAAAAGCGCGATGGCCTCGTCCACATTGGCCGCCCTGTCCAGCAGCAGGCGGATGGCCGTGGTGGTGGTCAGGTTCGTCTTGCCGGTCCGCTGATGGGTCTCCTCGTCGTCACCCGCCGTCAGGTCGGCCACCATAAGGCCCTGAGAATTCATCCCGTCCAGCGGCACATAGATGGCCGCGATGCTCTGCATCCGCTCCATCATAGAGCCATCCGGCGCATAGTCCGCGGCAAACCCCAGAAAATCAAGGCAGCAGGTAGAGATGGACTCATAGCCGTCATCCGGTCTGGTATGTACGATCATGGCCTGACATTCCGCCCAGTCGTAGTTGCGGCCAAAGTAACAGGCGCCGTCGGCATCCTGCGTGCAGATGGTGGAGCAGCCGTAGCCGCCCGTCTGCACTGTGCCCTTGTAGAAGCCGTGTGACAGCATCCAGAGCAGATAGTTCTCCACCTCCGCGTCGCTGGCCGCGCCGCCCTGCGCAAGGAACTTATCGAATCCGTAGTCGCCGGTAAACTCCATGGTATACAGGCCGTCCTCCAGCTTTTTGACGCTGTTGGCGGCCCTGATGAAGGTGCCGAACATGGCCCAGAGGGCCGCGGCGGCCACCAGCACGATGCCCAGCGTGATGCCAAGCCATTTCATAATACGCTTTTTCACAGTAGTCCTCCTTGATTCAGGACAGCAGCCGGTACTCGTACCACTCCTCGCCGGTCTGCTCAAAGCCGACGGACAGGAACATGTGGCGGCTCTGCCGGTTGAAGGAATAGATGTTGGCCGTCACCCGCTCCATACCCTTTTCTCCGGCCAGCTTCAGCATATCCATAATACAGCGCCGCCCGATATGCCGGTTCTGATACGCCTTGCAGACGACAATGGCCACCTCGGCACTATTGCGCAGGGATACGTCCCCCACCAGCACGCCCTTATACTGGATATAGTAGCACTCGCCGTTGGCGCTGAGATAGTCATACATGCTGTGCAGCAGCGCCAGATCATAGGGCTCATCCCGGTTATCCACCTGCTTGCAAACGTCCGGATCCTGATACCACGGAAGAGACACCGCGTCATTCCGGTAGTAGGGGATCAGCCTGATCTCCTCGTCAACGATCCGTTCCTTCATATCAGATACGCACTTCCTGTTCTGATTGTTGCAATTTCTTTCCCATTTCCACTCTGACCTCATGCCGCTCCGGGTCGGTGTTGGAGTAGGCATACAGGTCAAAGCCGATGACGGCAAAGCCGTTCTTCCGGTAAAACCCGATGGCGGCCTCATTGCAGGACTGCGTCTCCAGCACGATCATCCGTGCGCCGGAGGCTGCCGCCTCCTTCTGTATGACGGCCATCAGCATCGTGCCGACGCCGCGGCGGCGCTCGCCACTGTCAAACAGACAGATGTTGCTGATCCGGAAGCGGCCATTCCACATCTCCGGCGAGCCCTCCACATAGCCGATCAGCCGCCCGTCCTCAAACGCGCCGAAGGCCACCGGCTCCTCCAGCCACTCGCCGAAGAACACATCGTCAAAGGACCGCTCCACCGGTGTTTCAAAGGGCGTATAGGTGATCTGAAAGCCCTCTTCCGCCGGAGAAATATCGTAATACCCGCCTGTCTGATACCGTGCGGTAAACCTTTTGCCTGCATTGGCTTCCCGCTCTAATCGTTTGATTTCCATATCCGATCTACCTCTCTCGATCATGGTCACTCTGTGTGCGCAATTAAAAAGACGCAAAGCGAGCCCGGCTTTTCACCAACCTCCGCACTGCGTCTAAGCGTCTGGCGTTTTGATCTCCTCCGTTTTTCCGTCCTTAAAACGGATCACGCAGGTATACCTGCACTTCGGGCAGAACAGTGGGAAATCCTCCAGCACCGTGTGGGGCCGAATCTGCGTTCTTGTTTTCCCGCCGCATCTGGGACAGCAGAGCCACGCCAGCTTCGATGTAAGACTCTCGGCCATTTTCTATCACCCCTGCCTACTTTTCAACCAGCGCGCGAAACGCCGCGTCGCGGTCAAAGGTGCCCGCGGCAAAGCCGGGGATCTCCTTGATGGCCTTGCAGACGCTGATGCTGATGCCGGTCAGGATCTGGCCCAGCTCCTGATCGGAATAGGGGCAGTCTCCGGTCACGATCAGCGTAGACAGGCTATGCACCACGAACCAGAGGTCGCGGAAATACACGTCCGCTTCCCCGGCGGTAATGTGATAGATCGCCATCAGCGTCGGGCGGACAAGCGTCTGCAAATGCTGCATCGACTTCATGGCGCTGTATTCCCGCGACTGTGTCAGGAACAGCAGCCGGTACAGCTCCGGCTCCTCCCGCGCGAACCGGACATACTGCTTACCCACGCCGAGGAAGGGGATCTCCTCCTGCAAACCTGCGTCCGCATAGCGGTCGTACACGCTGATCGCGGCGGCATAGACCTCCTGCTTGATGCCGTCCATGGAGCCAAAGGCGGTAAAGATCGGCTGCGTAGACGTACCCAGCTCATCCGCTATCGTCTTTGCCGTCAGTCCGTCGAGCCCCTTGGCCCGCACGACCCGCAGCGCCGCTTCTACCATTTCTTTCTTTGTGAACTTATTCTTCGGAGCCATCGTCTGCATCCTTTCACCAGAAATAGATCGCACAATGCATATCGTATAATATATATTGACTATTATACGCAAGAACAGGCGATTGTCAAGAGCGATCCTCCCACAAATTTACGCCGTTCGCCCGCCCGACGGCATCTCAGCCGCGGCGCAGGAGCCATCCGTCGTCGCCGGTCTCCAAAACGGCATCCGTCTCGATCCTGGCATGACAGAGCAGTGTGCCGGGCAGCGTGATGGCATCTCCGCCGCTATAACACAGCTCTGCCAGCGCAAAGAGCGGCCGCAGCATCTTCACCTTGTCCTCCGTCAGCCGCTTGAGCTGAGCCATCACATCGGCCCATTCGTCCTCTGTATACCGCTGCGCCATGATGGAGGTATCAACAAAGTTCAATGTACTGAATGAGGAACTGTCACTCCAATATGACCGGAATCCGATTGAAACAATAAAAACAAGGATCAAGTCCGTGGACAGCATCGTTGAAAAGCTCCGGCGTCAAAATCACCCTCTTAATTTGACCAATATCGAGGAAAAGTTGAATGATATTGCCGGTGTAAGAGTAATTTGCTCCTTCCCCTCGGACATTCACCAGCTTGCCGATGCGTTTTTACGGCGGTGTCCGAGGAGGTATCGCCGTGTCCTTTTTGCTCTTTCGCAACGTCCATGACATGCACCAGCTAAAAAAAGTGTAGCCCCTCCATCGGACTATTCCGGGCATGAATATGAACACAGAAAACATGTAAATAGATTTTATAATTCTTCTGCGCCTGTCTGCGTTTTGCAGACAGGCGCTTTTTGTCGTTATCGGGGATGTTTCTACTGTCCCCGCGCTCCGCCCTTTGCCTGATCCGGCCACCCACCCGATCAGGACGAAAGGAGCGCACAAATGAGCGACAGAAAAAATAATTTTGATTTTTCCCGGCAGAGCTGGCCAAAACAGCCTTCCGCAGAACGAGTAGTGGGCGAAAGGGGAAGAAAAGAACTGCCTCCCGGCACGAAGGGAGGTGAGAACATGAAACCTGATCGCCACGCCGAACACAAGCAGCACGCCTTTGACAGCTTTTGCAAAAAGGTCTTGAAGTGCGAGGCCTGCAATGGCTATCGAGAGATCAGCCGCAGGAAGAAGCACAGCATCCCTTTCAGCGAACTGCCGGAGGACGCAATGGAGCAGCTTGCGGCCTATGACCGTTATCCCTGGGAGTACAACACCTTCATTCTTGGCGGTGATGTGATCCTGATTGAAAACGATCTGCTGGCCGATGCGCTGAACGCCTTGCCTCAGGACAACCGGGATATCCTTCTGATGTACTGGTTCCTGGAAATGGCGGACCGTGAGATCGCGGAGCGTATGAACCTGGCCCGCAGGACGATCAACAACCGCAGGCTGAAATCCTATCGGCTGCTGAAAGAGCTGATGGGAGGTGATACGGATGCGTGACACCGCAGCTTCCCGGAATAATCTTCTTCCTTATCCGGTCATTACCGCCGCTGTCCAGGGCGACCCTGACGCGGTAAACCGTGTGATCGGCCACTACTCCGGCTACATAGCGGCGCTTTCCACAAGGACAAGCTATGATCCTCAGGGCTGTCCTCATTCTCAGGTGGACGATGATCTGCGCCGCAGGCTGGAAACGAAGCTGATTATTGCGATTCTGGATTTTGACCTGACCTGATTCAGATGACCGCCGTGCGTTCCCCTTTCCGCATGGTGTGTTCCGCACCTTGACAAAGAAAGCCCGTTGGGAGGCCAGCGCCGCAGTATAAGGCAAACGGATACATTCCTGTTTGTGCCGAGCCATACGGTCAGTGCGCCATGACCTCGTTTCAAGTCCGCAGGACGGGACCACTGTAACGGGCGAGCGAACAGCACCAGACCGCAAAGCAAGCGTGGCAGCTTGTGGGCGATGACACACGGGCAGGGTTAAAGATACTCGCGCATTGAACGCCCACAAAGCATTGTGCGCCGCACCCATCAGCATGGGCCGGGGTGAGATTCCCGTGGAGCTGTGCCAGCAGCCGTCCGTTTTGCCTCTTTCATTGCTATTTTTATGAAAGGGGATTTTATCATGCAAGATAAAGCTACAAATCCCGGCAAGATCAACAGGCCAGAGAAAAATCCTCTGGATGCAAAAACGACCTATCACATCGGCAATCGGTCGTTCGTTGTTGAGCCGGTTTTCAAAAAGGAAAGCCCGGATACCCTGGGCAGTGTTCTCCTTCGCCTGATGAAGTCCGAGAGTGAAAAGCTGTAAATAGCTTTCAAACCCGGCTGACAGAGGCAGCAAATGGCGGTATAATGTGTTCGTACAAGTATATTTGCTATTCGACTGCCTTGACGGAAGGAGGACTTATGAAACAGTCGAATAACAAAAAATCCCGTGACGTGACCGCCTTTCTCTATGAAAGGCTTTCCCGTGACGATAATCTTGAAGGCGAAAGCTACAGCATCGGCAATCAAAAGAAACTGCTTGCCAAAGTCGCAAAGGAAAAGGGTTACACAAATCTGGTTCATTTTCTGGATGACGGCATTTCCGGCGTGACGATGGATCGCCCCGGCTTCGTGGAAATGATCTGCCAGTTGGAACAGGGAAAAGCCGCCGCCGTCTTTGTCAAAGACCTTTCCCGCCTGGGGCGAAACTACATTGAGGTCGGACGGCTGACGGAAGAATTTTTCCCGGACCATGATATCCGCCTGGTGGCCGTTTCGGATAACATCGACACGGCAGAGGGGGAAAATGAGCTTGCCCCGATCCGCAACCTGTTCAACGAGTGGTATGCCCGCGATATCAGCAAAAAGCGGCGCATCAGCAATAAGATCAAGGGCAATGCCGGTGAGCCGATGGGCCAGCCTCCCTATGGTTACATCAAGGACCCGAATGATCCGAAGCATTGGATCGTGGATGACGAGGCAGCCCAGGTTGTGCGCCGCGTTTACAGCATGACTTTGGAGGGGTTCGGAACAGAGCAGATTGCCGCCCAGCTTGAAAAGGACGATGTCCTGACCCCGCGGGCCTACTGGCTCACGAAGGGCATCAAACGCCCCGGCAAGGGCAAACAGCAGCCTCCTACCAAGTGGAACAGCTCCACAATAACCAAAATTCTCTCCCTGCAGGAATACTGTGGTGACATTCTCAATTTCAAAACTTATTCCAAATCCTACAAGAATAAGAAGCGAATCGACAATGACCGTGAGAATTGGGTGGTGTTCCAAGACGTCCATGAGGCGATCATCGAGCGTGCTGTGTATGAGCAGGTGCAGCAGAAGCGGGGCAAAATCCGTAAGCGCCGCACCAACAATGGAGAACACAATATGTTTTCCGGCCTGTTGGTCTGCGCCGATTGCGGCAGCAACCTTCACTTTCACTTCAATCAGGGCAATCCGGAGATCAAGTATTTCAACTGCTCCAACTACAAGGGCAATCGCGGCACCTGCACCTCTACCCATTATGTCCGTGTGGACTTCCTGGAGGAAGTGGTGCTGGGAGAGATACGGCGCTTAACGAAATTCGCCAGCCTCTATGAGGACGAATTTGTAAAAGCTGTGATTGGTCATTCCCAGCAGGCGGAACAGACAGACCGCAAGCTGAAGGAAAAAGAGCTAAGAACGCTCCTTGCCCGTGATGAAGAATTGGACGGTCTTTTTGAACGCATCTACGAGGACAATGTTTCCGGCAAGCTCTCCGATGGCCGCTTCGCAAAAATGTCCCGGCGGTATGAGGACGAGCAAAAGGAGCTGGCGGAGAAAATAAAAAAGCTCCGCTCCGAGATAGAGAAGCAGAGCAGCCGTTCCATGACGACAGATATGTTTATCGGTCTTGTCCGCAAGTACACCAGAGCGAGGAAACTGACGCCCCGGATGCTGAACGAACTGGTTGAGAAAATCGAAGTATTCAATGCGGAGAAGATCGACGGCGTATGGGAGCAGCGGCTTCGCATCCACTATAACTGCGTCGGAACGATTGAGATTCCAACGGTGCTGCCCCTGCCGATCCCGGAAGTGTCCGTAAATACAAGAAAAGGCGTAGTCGTCAACTACGCCCCCTGTGAACTCGCTGTATAAAAAGCGAGTGTTCTTACAGCCTTTCAAATGCTGTAAGAACACTCGCCATGGTGCCGGTGGTGGGACTCGAACCCACACGGTATCGCTACCAACGGATTTTGAGTCCGTCACGTCTGCCATTCCATCACACCGGCCCATAACAAAACTATTATACCGAAAACCGCCGCCAATTGCAAGCACTAATGCCACAAACCTGCCGCAAATGGCCGAATTTCCTCTTCCCACAGCGCCCACAGCGCCGTGCCGCCCCACAGCAGCAGCCGCCCCGTCCCCGGCAGCGCCGTAAAATCCTTTGCCAGCTCCCGGCCCCACCGGGCGTAGGGCAGTCGTCCCGCCCGCCCCAGCAGCGTAAATTCCACCACACCGTCCCCCGGGGTAATGGCCACGAAAGCCTGTCCGCACCGGGTCTCTGCCGCCATCACATCGGCCACCCGCCACAGGCCGGCCCCGCCGCCCAGCAGCACCAGCGCCACCAGTACCGCCGCCCATTTGCGCCGCCGCAGATACCGTTTTTGCACAGTCCGTTTTTTTCGTCCCATTTATCTTCCTCCCGCTTTCCTTCATTTTCCCGGTGCCGTTCCCCCTTTTATCCATGCGCAAAAAGGAACGCTCTCCCCGGCAAGAATTCACTCCGCCCTGCCGCTTATCACCTCGGCAATGACCGGCGCGATGAGCTCGGCAGTGTACTGCGCTTCCTCCATAGTATTCCCGTTCGTCCCGAATTCTAACAGCAGCGCCCCGTCGGAACAGGCATAATTGTAGGACCGGCTGCAAAAAAAGATGGGTCGGCACAGCCCAGGGTATTTTTCTTCGATCGCCGCCGCCAGCGCCGCCGCAAAGCGGAAATTCTCCCGCCAGCTTGGCAGGTCCAGCGTGCCGTCATCGTAGGGCGCTATGATCATCAGCTGCGCCGCCTTTTTGCCGTTTATCACCGCCACCGTTTTGGCAATACTGGTATCGCTGTAAAGAATGGCGTCCCGGTGAATATCCAGCAGCACCCGCAGCCCGGGGTAGTTCTTCTGGTAGCTCTTTATCGTCTCTGTACTGCGGATGTAGGCTCCCGTGTAGGCCGGGTTATCGTGTTGAGTGGCATCGTGCAGTACCGCCAGCCCCGCCTGCTCCAGCCCGGAGGCCAGCACATCCCCTACCGCCACCATGTTGTTTTGGTTATCGGTATCCCGCCAGGTGTTCCGGGTATCAAAGTAAGGGCTGTCATACAGCTCATAGCTTTCGGTCGCGTGTGTGTGGAACAGCAGGAGCTGTGGTCCCTTTTCTTTGGGATTCAGCGTTACCCTGTTGGGGGTGGCCAGCACCTTCTGTACCTCGGCTGCCGTCAGCTTGGTGTAGTTCCTTATCCAGATGTTATCCCACCGCACATAGGCCGGGCTGTCCTCCCCTGTCATGGTCAGCTCGGTCACCGTGCCCCGGTATTCCTCCGGTACCTCTGGTATTTCAGCAGGAATTTCCGGTTCCTGCGGGTCTGGCTCGGCGGCCGGTTCCGGCGGTTCTTCCGGTATGGGGGCAGGCTCCAGCTCAGCCGCATAGCGCTCCCGCAGCGTTTCCAGCGCCCCAGCCGGCATATCCAGCACCGTGGTAAAAAGCGCCGCCTTTTGCAGCAGCGCCACTGCCGCCGGCTCCAGCCGCGGCCACAGCAGGGTCACCGCGCCAATGGAAAGCATCATCAGGCCGCCGCGCAGCAGCGGGGAAGGTCTTCGCTTCTTCACAGGGCCTCGTCCTTTCCTCTTTTGACATACCCGGCAGCTCCTCCCCCATGGGGCCCTCGATGTGAGAGAGCAGGTCATAGCTCAGCTTGTCCAGCACATGGACCGCCCCGCTGTTCACATCCACCGCCAAGTTCCGGCCCAGCGCGGAAAATGTGTGTACCATAATGATATTCCTCCGAATTTGCAAAGATTGGCGGCCGATTCCAGCCGCGAAAAAAGGGCAGGCTGACGCCCGCCCCTTTCCGGTCAGGATGTTGTCCTTACTTGTTGTCGTTCTCGCACTTCTGATTGGCGACCGTGCAGGAAGTCTTGCAGGCGGACTGGCAAGAGGTCTGGCCCTCGCCGCAACCGC
>OLPA01000383.1_pt1 | contig 41133 bp, 35 predicted proteins | sample 1672811 | NCBI WGS metagenome assembly OLPA01 (sample SAMEA3136726, study PRJEB25190) | human gut metagenome | biome: human gut; feature: human-associated habitat; material: faeces | place: Austria | collected 2013
CCGCCGCTTCGTTCCCGGTTCTACTAAGATAGCTTTTTACCGGCTCGCTATCATATCAGGCGCTCCGCTTTTGGCTTTTGGAGAAGCTCAGGCAAACCGCTGCGCCCAGGGCGGAGACGGCTGCGCCTACGAGAAGGGTGGCTCCTACACTGAGCTTATCAAACATGAGCCCGCCCAGGCTGCTGGCAAAAATGGAACCCAGAGTGGTCATGCCGTAGGAGATGGACTGGCCCTTGGCTGAATCGCAGCTGTCTATATATAGGTTTACATAACGCACACATGCCGGCGTAATGACCGCAAAGGAAAAGGCTTGGAGCAGATGGGCGGCATAGAGGGCGCCCATGCTTGCAGACAGCGCGATACAGAGAGCCTTGAGGGCGAAGAATACGGCGGCGAAGCGCAGCGTTCCGGGGCAGGAGAAGCGGCGGGAGAGCCTGTCGTACAGGAACATGGCGGGCACTTCCATAAGGGCCATAAAGGCGTTCAGCCCACCCATGGAAGCCGCATTGCCTCCTACATTGCGCACTACGTTTATCAGATAATTATTAACCAGATTGTGCGCAAAGAAAAGCAGCGCCACCCCCAGCATCAGAAAGCAGAAGCGGCGGTTTTTCCTGATAAATTCCGGCAGGGATGAGGCTTCCGTGCTTTTTTTGCCGGATGCGGCGGTCTGCCCGGCCGGGACACGAAGCTGCAGAGACAGGGCCAGCAGCATGGCGCACTGGAAAAAAACACAGGCCAGCCCGGCTATGGGCAGCAGCTCCGGACCAAAACGCTCCGTGACGGCGCCAAGCAGAAGGGCCGTGGGCGCAAAGGCGATGGAGCCTGTGCCCCGGGCCGCGCCATAATTGATCTGCACGCCGGATTTTTCCAGCTCCAGGCTCAACTGGGTAATCATAGGATTGACCGCTATGGCGGCGGCCATATACAGGCAGTAAGCCAGGGGAAGGAGGGCGGAGCGGCCCGGTACAAGGCGGAAAAACAGCAGAAGCAGCCCCTGAAGCAGCAGCAAAGCCCAGAGACAGCTAAAAACACCTACCCGCCGCGAACGATCCACCAGAGCCGCAAGCACGGGCGAGAGCAAAAAGCCCGCAATATTTCCGCAGGCCATGACAAAGCCAAGGGCGGAATTGGAGTAGCCCCGGTGCTGGAGAAACACCGCCGCGAAGCTGATGCACACGCATATGCCCATCCAGTAAAAACCCTGAACAGCGGCGTACTGCAGGTTCAGGGAGCGTTGCCTTTGCGTCATAGGAATAACCAGTCCTTATAACATTATCGGTCTGTGGATTATACCATTTTCCCGGCCTCATGTAAACAAAAGCAAAAAAGTACGCGCCCGAAGGCGCGTACATTTTTTTGCCTTAATACACCAGTGAGGGCCCATAGATAAGGTCCGGTACGACGGTAATAAGCCAGGGGACAAAGGTGATGAGCAGCAGCACAAGGAAAAGGCACAGAATAAAGGGCCATACTTCCTTCAAAAAGTCCGTGATCGGGCAGCCGGTGATGCCGCAGGTGGTAAACATCATGGAGCCGAAAGGAGGCGTGATGCCGCCTATCATAATGTTGACTATGGCCACAAGACCGAAGTGGTAGTCGTTTATTCCCAGCGTGCGGGCGACGGGCAGCAGCAGCGGTGTGATGATCATAAGGGCCGCGCCGCCTTCCAGGAACATGCCCATGATGAGCAGGATCACATTGCAGAGCATCAGGAAAACGTACTTGTTGGTGGTGAGCCCCAGCACAGTGCTGGCCACGATTTTGGGCAGATTGATCCAGCTCATGTAGTTGCCGAAAGTGTTGGCCGCCACCATGATAAGCACAACGCTGGCGGTGCCGGCGATGCTGTCCATCAGGATGGGAATAAGATGTTTTCTAAGGGAGAGCCGCTTATAAACAAAGCTGCCGATAATGAAGCAGTACAGAACTGCCACGGCGCCGCCCTCGGAGGGCGTAAACATACCAAAGCGGATACCCAGAATGATGCCAATGGGGAAGAAGAGGCCCCAGAAGGAGTCAAGCGCCTGCTTAAGGACGATTTTGAGGCTGGGGAATTTTTCCCGGGACTTGGGATAATTGCGTTTGTGGGAAATGATGGCCACGGTGATCATCATGGAGATGGACATGAGGATGCCCGGCACATAGCCTGCCGCAAACGTCCGGCCCAGGGAGGCCTGGGCGATAAGGCAGAACACGATCAGGTTGACCCCGGGGGGGATAACGGGAGTGGCCGCCGAGGAGGCGGCAGTAATGGCGGCGGAGAAGGCTTTGGAATAACCGCGTTTCTCCATTTCCGGCACCAGCATCTTGGACTGCATGGCGCAGTCGGCGTTGGCGGAGCCGGAGCAGCCGCCCATGAGCATACTGAGCACCACATTCACCTGGGCCAGGCCGCCCTTCATATGGCCGGTGAGGCATTCGGCGAAGTCCATCATTTTATCACTTATTCCGCCGTAGTTCATTACCGAGCCGGACATTATGAAGAAAGGAATGGCCAGCATGGAGTAGGACTGGGTGGAGTTCATAACTTTCTGAAGTATCAGCCAGGGCTGAGAAGTAGTATCGATAACCAGGAAGTAGAAGAAAGTCGCCCCGAAAAGGGAGTAAACGATGGGCATTCCCATAAAATACAGCAGGAATAGCATAACAATGGGAACGATGTCAAGAAAAGTCAATGTCATACGGCGTTCCCTCCCTGTTCAACCTTTAAGCCCCCGTCAGATGCGGGCTTTTTCTTGATGATATGCAGCCTCTCGGTGAGGAGAAAATACACGGAATACACCGTGGACAGGCCGAAGCCAAGGGGAACCGCAATACCGGTCCACCATTTGGGCAGGCGCAGCATCTCCGTCAGTACCACTTTGACGGCACCTGTGGGGGAGTAGATCAGATGGTAAACATACTGGGCGCTGATAACCGTGAGCATAATCAGGACCAGCAGCTCAACTACGGCGATTACATTCTGCACGGCCTCCCTGGATTTACCGCGCATCAGATTTACGACAATGTCCACGCCGAGATGGGAGTGCTTCCGGTAGGCATAGGCGCTGCCGATAAACACCGTCCACACGAAGAGGCTGGTGACAATCTCCTCGCTCCAGTGGATGGGATTATTGAGAATGTAACGCATGATTACGTTGGCGTTTACCAGAATAACGCAGATGGTAAGCGTTATGCAGGTAATTGCCGCGTCCAGATTCTTGAGAATAAGTTTGGGCGAAAGTTTTATCTTCATAGGCAAGTCCTTATGTCTGTTTTTAACGAAAAATTAACATAGTGGGATATTTAACAGGGACTGCCCGATAAATCGGGCAGCCCTGCAAAAACACAGCTTATAATCTGCGGGAGTATTTTCAGCCGTTGGCAGCGCGGTACTCGGCTACCAAAGCGGAAATCTGCTCGTAAGCTTCGCGGCTGGAGCCGTACTCCTCGATTATCCAGTCGATAACAGGCTCGCAGGCGGCCTTAAAGGCGTCCAGGTCAACCTCGTTCCAGGTAACGCCGTTCTCAGCCAGCATTTCCTTCTGAACAGCCTCGTCCTCATCGCAGGAGGTCTGCTCCCACATGCCGCACTCATAGGCGCATTCTTCGATGATGGCCTGGTACTTCTCGGGGATGGTCTGCCACACGCTCTCGGGCATGAACAGCCAGCGGGTAGCGATCAGGTGGTTGGTCAGAGCGACCTTCTTGACCAGCTCGTAGGGAGCGCCGGCGCCGGCCAGGGTGGAGGTGGAGCCTTCGAAGCCCTCAACAACGCCGGAAGAGATGGCGGACAGACACTCGGTAAAGGACATGGGGGTGGCGGTGGCGCCCAGACACTCGAGGGTCTTGGCAAACAGAGCGGAAGAGGTGGCGCGCATCTTGACGCCGTTCAGATCCTCGGGCGTGTAGATGTCACGGTTGGTGACGACGGAACGGAAGCCGAAGGAGTAGTGGGTATCCAGAATGTGAATGTTCTGCTCGGCCAGCCTGTCGCAGAGGTCGGCAACGAAGTCGGAATCCATCACATAGTTGTACTCGGCGGTACTGCTGTACAGCATGGGAGCGATGACCATGGCCGCGTCGCCAACGTAGTCAGCAAACAGGGAGGGCTCCTCAAGGCCCATCCAGTTGGCGCCGTTGACTGCCTGAGTGACGGAGTCGGCGTAGCAGTCAAGCTCGTTCTGGCCGTAATAGGTGACGGAGATATGGCCGTCAGTCTTTTCGGTAATCATCTGGGCCAGCTTCTCGGAGGCCTTGTAGTTCCACTCCGTGGGCTGGAAGACGTTGGAGAACTTCAGCTCCAGATAGAAGTCGTCTGCAGGATCGGCTTCTTCGGCGGCATCGCCGCCCTCAGCGGGAGCCTCAGAGGCGGCAGGAGCGGGAGTTCCCCCGCAGGCGCACAGCGCCAGAAGCATGATCAGGGCCAGAAGCATTGCAAGAAATTTTTTCATTTTTTCCTCCTATTTTTGTTTTATTCGTTTTTAAACCGCTCATACTTGCTGAAAGCCACTTTTAAACTTTAACAAGCGCAGCAAATGAGCCGCGCCCGAGCTTGGATGCAAAATATGAACGATTTTTTAACTTACATGGATTTTACATTCTTTACACAGATTTGTCAATGAGCCCCAATTTTTAATTCTGATTTTCAGGATTTTGTATATTTTAACAAGCTTTTTTTGTGTAAGTTTTTTTATTCGCAAGGATTTAACACAGGGAAACATATGTTATAATAAAAAAAATATTTTTGCACGGAGGCGTAAAAACACATATGCCGCGATTTGAAATCAATATGCAGCACAGCGAGGAGAGCTTTACGGCCTTGGCTCATATGCAGTACAATCTGTTCTGCGGGCGCAACAGGCTTGCCCGCACCGTCATAAGCGCCCTGCTCATCTGCTTTGGAGCGGCAAATATGGACGCCTGGTGGGGGCTGCTCATCATTGCCTATGCAGGCTATCTGCTTACAAGCAGATACAGCTCCGCAAACCGTACCGCCAGAAAGCTGGCGGAGAGCATCAAAGCCGCGAATATGGACTTTCCCAGGTCCAGATACATTTTTGAAGAGAAGGCAATGCGCGTTCTGTCTTTGCCGGAAGAGGAGGAGCTGACGCCGCTGGCTTACTCCGAAGTACGCGGGCTGGGGGAGGACTTGACTTATTTTTATATTTTCCGCAGCGAACAGGGGGGCTACATGGTTTCCAAAGATGCCCTGGGGGACAGGTATAAGGAGTTCAGGCATTTTATGGAAGAAAAGACAGGCCGGCGCTTTATGTCCCGCAGCACACCCTTCCGGAGCTTTCAGGCCTGGCTTCGCAGCCGGGAAAACGGCCCGGAGCATCTTTGAGCGATGCATAAAAAAAACGGACAACCCCCTGCCGCGAATTTCGCGGCAGGGGGTTGTTTTGATGCATCAGGGGGGGGCCGGCAATGGGGCCGGGCGGAAAAACGGTATTTTCCGGCCTAAGCTCAGCCCTGGAGTTCAAGGAAGCCGGGAATGGGGCTGATGTGCACGGCATCGTAGGAGCCGGGACATTCACCGTCCAGGGACCACTCGAGCCCTATGGGATTTTCAACATAAATATCGCGGGCAGGGAAAAAATCAATGAAAGGACAGGTGTAGTCCTGGTTGATCAGGGCGCGGAGGATGGCGTCCAGGTCCATAATGGTCTTGGGGACTTTTATAAGAAGAACCTCAAAAACCCCGTCGCAGGTATCCACAAGCTCCTTGGGCAGGGCGATGGTGCCGGCGATGGAAGTGGAGTTGCACACGGCGCCGAAGAGATAATCGTCCTCATGCAACGTGCCGTCCGCGGTGATTTTAAGGTGCAGGGGCTTTATTTTGGAAAGATCCTTTATGCCGTCGATAATATAGGCCGTATGGCCCAGAAGATTTTTCAGATTCTGATCCGTGGTGTAGGACAGCCAGGAAAAGGCCCCAAAGGCAGCCACATAAGAGAAAAAGTGGTCTCCAAACCGGCCCACATCATAGCGGGTAAGCCGGCCGGAGGCGATGTTTTGGGCGGCGGTGACGATGTCTATGGAAAGAGCGTGGGAGTTGGCAAAGTCGTTGGTGCTGCCGCAGGGGATATAGCCAAGGGGCACATGGATATCTCCCAGGATGAGGCCGCTCAAAGTCTCGTTGAGTGTTCCGTCCCCGCCGGCGCAGCAGACAAGGTCAAAATCCCCTCCGAAGCGGCGGGCAAGTTCCGTGGCTTCGCCCCGGCGGGCGGTGATCATGATGGTGACGATATAGCCTGCATCCATAAAGCAGCGGATAACCTGGGGAATATAGCGCAGCATCTGCTTTTTCCCGGAGACCGGGTTTATAATAAGAATGACTTTTTTGGAATAATCCATAGAGCTTGAGACAATGCTTTCGTTCATTTTGACTCCTTGAATTTCTTACTCAGGCTGCAAACCCGACAATATAAAGGCAGATATAGGCTGTGGGGATAGAAAAAAGAAGGCTGTCGGAGCGGTCAAACATACCGCCGTGGCCGGGAATGAGATTGGAAAAATCTTTCACGCCGATCATGCGTTTTACAAGGGATTCGGCCAAATCGCCGATCTGGCCCAGCGTGGAGGAGACAAAGGCTGTAACAAGGCAGATGGCCAGGGAGAGCTGGGGGAAAAGGCCCAGATAATAGATGAGAGCGCCGGTGACTATGGAGGAGAGCGCACCGCAGACACAGCCTTCCACCGTCTTGTTGGGGCTTACCAGAGGGGCGATTTTGTTCTTGCCAAAGCGCATGCCGCCGAAGAGGGCAAAGCTGTCGCAGACCCAGGTGGAGAGGCAGGCGATGGCCAGCGTCTCCAGCCAGACGGAGCTGGCGCTGATCATCATCAACAGGCCAAAAAGAAAGCAGGGATAGGCGATGCCGGCGAGGGTGTACATGGCCCCGCGGCCCGAAACTTTTTTGTGGAGAATGCCGGAGAAAAGAGCAAGATACACGGCAAGGGCAAAGCAGGCCAGATAGGCCGTGGCTTCGGCATGAAAAACGGCCAGCAGAGCCTGGGCGGCGGTGTACACATACATGACCCAGGCGCAGCAGTATACCTCCAGCTTTTCAAGAGCCCGGCTCAGCTCATAGGCGCAGAAAATACCGGCCACAGCAAAAAACAGAACTCTCGTCAGCTCAGACAGGAAGACGCAGCTCAAGGCTACGGCCATCAGCACGACGGCGGAGATCACTCTCTGTTTCAATTTCAAAATCTCTCTTTCTGGTATTGCCCGGAAAAACCGGGGGACTAAATCTTAATTATTTCTTAAGATAACATATTTTCTCTCCGGGCTCAATATGCACGCCGGGGCATTTGCATGAAAAAAGAAAGAAAACGGCCAAAATTAACAGTTTATTAACCCCTCCTCTGCACCCCGGCGGGACTTAAATAATAACGGCGTTTCCCCTTGGCCCGGCTGCCGAACTCAATGGCGTTCTGGGGACAGGCGCCGATGCACGCCATGCACTGGGTGCAGTTTCCATGCCAGACGGGGCGGCCATCCTCAAGGCTGATGTTGGCCAGCGGGCACAGCTTTTCGCAGCGGCCGCAGCCGGTGCATTCCTCGGTGGCGGTAAATTTCCTGTCGTTTACGAAAAGGCGGTAGAAAAGAGGCGGAAGCTTCGACAGCGCCGCCAGTGCCCCGGTGCTTTCATTGGGGTCGCTTATAGGCTTACCGGCGGATATGAAGCGGCCGGCGCTCTCAAGCTGTGAAACCGCAGCCCGGATCATGCCCTGGGCTTCGTCATAGGAGGGGGCCTTGAAGAGGGTAATGTAATTCTCCGGCATCTTAACGGAGCTGAGCCCCATAAAATTCAGCTCCATGTCCCGGCATAATTCCTCCGCGTATTTGGCGGCGGCTCCGGTTCCGCTGCCGCAGGTCAGATAAAAATAGGCGTCCCGGCAGCCTTCAAAGCGGCTGTCCCGGATAAACTGCTCCACGATCCGGGGAACGCGCCAGCAGTAGGTAGGGCTGACAAAAACAAAGGGACGGTCTGAACGGAAAGAATAGCGGGCCGCATAGGGGTCAGTGATTCTCTGGCGCATGATATCGTTCATGCTTACAAGCTCATCCCCGCTCTGGGAGGAGAGAACAGACGCGGCGTAGCGGCTGTTTCCGGTGCCGGAATAGTAGAGTATCATAATTTCCCTCCGAGTTTTTCTTTTATGATATCATAATCGGCGGCGGGCCACAACATGATTATTGTGCCCTGGCGAAAGCTGTGATATTATATAGAAAGAAATTATGCGGGAGGTGCGGATATGTACAGCCAGAAAAAGATATGGATAGCGCAGTCTGATAAAAGCATCTTTCTCCAGCCCGCCATGGCAAACCGCCATGGGCTTATTGCCGGCGCCACCGGGACCGGCAAGACCATCACCATGAAGGTGCTGGCGGAGTCCTTTTCCGATATGGGCGTGCCGGTGTTTTTGGCGGATGTAAAAGGGGATCTTTCGGGCATGTGCCGCCCCGGGCAGGACACGGAGGATATGCGCGGGCGCATTGCGCGCTTCGGCCTTGAGGGCTTTGCGTATAAAGCTTATCCCACAAGATTCTGGGATATTTTTGGCGAGGCCGGCCATCCCGTCCGGGTAACGGTTTCTGATATGGGGCCTACGCTCCTGGCTCGCCTCCTTGGGCTTACCGAGGTGCAGACGGGAGTTTTGAACATTGTCTTTAAAGTAGCCGATGAGCATGGGCTGTTGCTTCTGGACCTGAAGGATCTGCGGGCCATGCTTCAGTTTGTGGGCGATAACCGGGCGGAATTTACCACCATGTACGGAAACGTCTCCACCGCAAGCGTGGGCGCGATTCAGCGGGCGCTTCTGGCTTTTGAGGACGAGGGCGGGGAGGCGTTCTTCGGCGAGCCGGCGCTGGACATAAGAGACTGGATCCGTACCGATGTTGACGGCCGGGGATTCATTAATATTCTCAGCAGCAGCCGCCTTATCCAGAGCCCCACGGTCTATGCCACTTTCCTGCTGTGGATGATGACGGAGCTTTTTGAAAAGCTGCCCGAGGTGGGGGACCTGGAAAAGCCCCGGATGATCTTCTTTTTTGACGAGGCGCACCTGCTTTTTACCGACGCACCGAAGGCTCTGGTGCAGAAAATCGTCCAGGTGGTGAAGCTTATCCGCTCCAAGGGCGTCGGTATTTATTTTATCAGCCAAAGTCCCTCGGATATTCCGAACGAGGTACTCGCCCAGCTTTCCAACCGGGTGCAGCATGCGCTGCGCGCCTATACCCCTGCGGAGCAGAAAGCCATCCGGGCCGCCGCCCGGGCTTTCCGGGAAAATCCCGCTTTCAGCACCGAAGAAGCGCTCACCCGGCTTGGCGTGGGCCAGGCGCTTGTAAGCATGCTGGATGAGGAAGGCGTACCCACAATGGTGGAGCTAGCTAACATCCTGCCGCCCCAAAGCCTTATGGGCCCGGCAGAGGCGGAGGAGGTGCAGCGGGCCATTGCCTCCGGGGAATTTGACATCAAATACCGGGAGGATGTGGACCGGGAATCTGCCTACGAGGTGCTCATGCGCGCAAACGAGGAACTTACCCAGCGCCGCGCGCAGGAGGCCGAGGAAGCCGCCGCCGAGAAGCAGCGGCAGAAAGAACAGGCCGCCGCGGAGCGGCAGCGCCTCCGGGAAGAGGCTGCCGCCGAAAAACAGCGACAGAGAGAAGAGGCCGCCGCCCGGCGGGAAGCGGAGCGGGAGGCCGCAAAGCGGAAACAGACCCTAGAGCGGGCCGCCAGCAACGCCGCCTCCTCTGTGGCCAGGTCAATTAGCACCAACCTTATTAACTCGGTACTGGGCGGCAGCCAGGTCAGTACCAAAACCATGGCAAAGCGAGCTGCCACCAACGCGCTCAGCTCCGTTATGCGCTCCGGTTCCAGCTCTATTATAAGGGGCCTTTTCGGAAACAGAAGATAAGGGCGGCAGAGATATTGTTGAAAGCGCGCCGCCGGAAAAGGGGAGTCACCTTACCGGCGGCGCATTTTGAAGCAGCAGGTAAAATGTGGAATACAGAGGAACAAATGTGCCCGGTTTTTGGGCCAAATTTATTTAAATATTGCAAAACCGCGGCCAAAGTGGTATAATACCAAATATTTTGGCATGTAAACCATGATGCTCAATGCGGAACGAAAGCCGCGGGAAGGAAGGGCCATGAGAATAACAGTTGCCGGAGCGGGTTATGTGGGCCTTTCGCTGGCTGTTCTGCTGGCGCAGAAGAATGCGGTTACCGCGGTGACCACCACGCCCGCAAAGGCAGAGCTGATCAATTCCGGCATATCCCCCATACAGGATGAGGAAATAAGCCGGTTTCTGGCCGAAAAAAAGCTCAGCCTGCGGGCTTCTACGGACAGGGAAGCGGCCTACCGGGACGCGGAGCTTATAATAATCGCAACGCCCACGGATTATGATCCGGAGAAAAATTTTTTTGACACCTCCGCCGTGGAGGACGTGATCGGGAGCGTCATGCGGGTAAACCCGGCGGCGGTCATGGTCATCAAATCCACGGTCCCTGTGGGCTATACGGAGAGCGTCAGGAAAAAAACCGGCAGCCGGAACATTTTGTTCAGTCCCGAGTTTCTGCGGGAGAGCCGGGCTCTGCATGACAATCTCTACCCCAGCCGGATCATTGTGGGAACAGATATGAAGGACGCGCGTCTTATTGACGCGGCCCATGCTTTTGCCGCCCTTTTGCAGGAGGGGGCCGTGAAGCGGGATATTGATACCCTTTTTATGGGCTTCACGGAGGCGGAGGCGGTAAAGCTTTTTGCCAACACCTATCTGGCCCTGCGGGTGTCTTTCTTTAACGAACTGGACACCTATGCAGAGATGAAGGGGCTGGATACCCGGCATATTATTGACGGCGTCTGTCTTGACCCCCGCATCGGCGGCCATTACAACAACCCCAGCTTTGGCTACGGGGGCTACTGCCTGCCCAAGGACACAAAGCAGCTTCTGGCAAATTATCTGGATGTGCCGGAAAACCTGATAGAAGCCATCGTTGCGTCAAACCGCACAAGGAAGGACTATGTTGCGCAGCGGATCCTGGATATGGCCGGAGGCGGACGGGCCGCCATCGGCGTGTACCGGCTCACGATGAAGTCCAATTCCGATAATTTCCGGCACAGCAGCATACAGGGCGTTATGAAGCGCATAAAGTCAAAAGGTGCACGCCTTGTCATATACGAGCCCAGTCTGGAGGACGGAAGCCTGTTTTGCGGCAGCCCAGTGGTAAATGACCTGGAGAGGTTCAAGGCCATGTGCGGCGTCATCATCGCAAACCGCTTTGACCCCTGCCTTGCAGATGTGGCGGAAAAGGTGTATACCAGGGATATCTTCCGGCGGGATTGAGCCGGGGCTCTGAAAAATAAATGAAGAGTAGAAGAGTTGGGTAATGAGAATGAACAACAAAAAAGAAAAGAAACTTTTCAGCAGCGCGGTCTGGTTTATGCTGCTGGATATTGTGCTCATAAACGCCGCGGCTTTTCTGGCGCTTTTTGTCCGGCATGAGCTGTCCTGGAGCGCGCTTGCGGGGACTGTGTATCTGGATGGGCTCAAAGCGGCCGCCGTTCCGGGAACCATTGCGTCCGTATGCGCTTTCTTTGTGTTCCATATTTACAGCAGCATGTGGGAATTTGCCGGCGACAGGGAACTGGCGGAGGTGGGCCTTGCCTCCATCGCTGCTGCGGCTCTCTACACCATTGCCACGCTTGTAATGCAGTATCATATGCCGAGAAGCTTTCCGTTCCTGATGGCGGTATTCCTTTTTCTGCTGGTCTCCGGTTCCCGTTTCCTTATCCGCAGCGCCTTGAGCCGGAAATGGGGTGCCAGCCGGGCGGATCTCAGGATCCGCATGAATAAAAAACGCACCATGCTCATCGGTGCCGGTTCTGGCAGCGCCATGGCCATAAAGGAGTTTTCCACCAGCCTCAACTCCAAAAACCAGGTCGTCTGCATCATTGACGACGACAAGAGCAAGCATGGCAGGAGGGTGCGGGGCATCAAGGTCGTAGGCGGCCGGGAGAGCATCGCCCAGGCCGTGAAAAAATACCGGGTGCAGGAGATCGTTTTTTGCATCCCCTCCGCGCCGGTTCACCTGCGCAACGAGATTCTTGAAATCTGCAGCGCTACCGGCGCCAAGCTCAAAAGCCTTCCCGCCCTTGCCCAGCTTGCAAACGGGGAATTCTCCGTCAGCCAGCTCAAAGACGTGAGCATAGACGATCTGTTGGGGCGTACCCAGGTGCGCACGGATAACAGCGTTATGGCGGAAAGGGTCCGGGGGAACACCGTCCTTGTCACCGGCGGCGGCGGTTCCATCGGCAGTGAGCTCTGCCGGCAGATTGCCGCGCTCTCTCCCGGCAGGCTGGTTATTTTTGACATTTATGAGAATAACGCCTATGATATCCAGATGGAGCTGAAGCGGAACTATCCGGAGCTTGACCTGGTGGTGCTCATTGGTTCCGTGCGGGACGAGGCCAGGGTAAACCATGTGTTTGATGCCTACCGCCCTGCGGTGGTCTGCCATGCGGCGGCCCATAAGCATGTGCCCCTCATGGAGGACAGCCCGGCCGAGGCCATTAAGAACAATGTGTTTGGCACATATAACGTGTCAAAGGCAGCGGGGGAGTTTGGCACGAAGCTCTTTATTCTGGTTTCCACCGACAAGGCCGTGAACCCCACCAATGTGATGGGCGCCACGAAGCGGGTATGCGAGATGATCGTCCAGTCCATGAACAGCCTTTATGACACCCGCTATATTGCCGTGCGCTTCGGCAATGTTTTGGGCAGCAACGGCAGCGTTATCCCGCTGTTTAAAAAGCAGATAGAGATGGGCGGGCCCGTCACCGTGACCGACAAGCGCGTTACCCGGTATTTTATGACCATTCCCGAGGCTGTCTCCCTTATCCTTCAGGCGGGCGCCTTTGCCGTGGGCGGCGAGGTATTCGTGCTGGATATGGGAAGCCCTGTGAGGATAGATGACATGGCGCGGAAGATGATCCGCCTCAGCGGTCTTGAGCCGGATGTGGATATCAAGATCGAATACACCGGCCTGCGCCCGGGTGAGAAACTCTACGAGGAGCTGCTTCTCCAAGCCGAAGGCATGGAAAAAACCGATAACGACCTCATCTATATCGGCCATCAGACCATGTATACGCCGGAGGAGATACAGGAGAAGCTGAACATACTGCGCGGCATAATATATGCGCCCAATGAGGAAGTGCGCGACTGTATCCTTGCGCTGATCCAGGAGCCGGAGGACAGGACATACAGTGTTATTCCCAGCGCGAAGAATGAAACACCTGTGACAGTTTGATCTGATTTCCGATAAATTAATAACACAGAGGTATTACGCAGCCATGAAAAAAATATCTTTTTCCCCTCCGGACATTTCAGAGCTTGAGATAAACGAGGTCGTCGAAGCCATGCGCTCCGGCTGGATAACCACAGGGCCTCGGACAAAGCAGTTTGAGAACAAAATAGCCGGGTATTGCGGCACATCCAGGGCCGTATGCCTCAACTCCGCAACTGCGGCGCTGGAGATGACCCTGCGCGTCCTGGGCGTAGGCCCCGGGGACGAGGTTATAACCTCAGCCTATACATACACCGCCTCCGCTTCGGTAATCTACCATGTGGGGGCCAAAATTGTTCTTGTAGACACGGTTCCCGGCTCCTTTGAGATAGACAGCGAAAAGCTTGCCGCCGCCATCAGCGAGCGCACCAAGGTGGTGATCCCTGTGGACATCGGCGGCGTAATGGTGGATTATGACAAAATATTTGCCGCGGTCCAGCAAAAAAAAGACCTTTACCGTCCGGCAAACGATCTTCAGGCGCTTTTCGACCGGCCTGTCGTCATGGCGGACGCGGCCCACTCCTTCGGCGCGGAATATCACGGCCGGCGTTCCGGCGCGGCGGCGGATTTCACCTGCTACAGCTTCCATGCTGTAAAGAACCTGACCACCGCCGAAGGCGGTGCGGTCACTTGGAGGGACAGGCCCGGTCTTGATAACGAGGCGCTCTATCAGCAGTATCAGCTTTACTCTCTCCACGGCCAGAATAAGGACGCCGCTGCCAAGCTCAGGCCCGGCGCCTGGGAGTATGACATCATCTATCCCGCCTACAAATGTAATATGACCGATCTTACCGCCGCTTTCGGCCTCAAGCAGCTTGCGCGCTTTGAAGGCCTTATCGCCCGCCGCCGCCGCACAGCCGAAATTTATGACAGGTTTCTGCTGCCCCAGGGGATAGAGCGCCTTGCTCACGCTCAGGAGGACAGGCAGGGAAACTATCATCTCTATCTGGTCCGCGTCCCCGGCATAAGCGTGGAGCAGCGCAACGATATCATCACAAAGATGGCCGAGAACGGCGTGGCCTGCAATGTGCATTTCAAGCCCCTGCCCATGATGACAGCCTATAAGAAACTGGGCTTTGACATCGCGGACTTCCCCAACGCCTACGCCCAGTACGCAAATGAGATAAGCCTGCCCATGCACACCCTTTTAAGCGATGAGGATGCGGAATACGTGGCGGAGAATTTTATCGCCGCCCTGAAAGAGTGCAGATAGTATATGCTGATAAAAAAATGGGAGCAGCTCCCGGAGGAAATGCGTATCCCTGAGCTGCGGCCTTATTATGATGTTCTCCGGGCCCACAGCGGCAGCCTTGTTTTGAAGCGGGCCTTTGACCTTGCCGGGTCAATTGTCCTGCTGGGCCTGCTGTCCCCGGCCTTTCTGGCCATATCCGCCGCGGTGGCGCTGGATTCCAAGGGCGGGGTATTCTTCACCCAGGAGCGGGTTACGGCCTACAACAGGCATTTTCAAATCATCAAGTTCAGAACCATGGTGCCCGATGCGGAGAGCATGGGGGCCCAGCTTACCACAAGCAACGACATGCGCGTGACCAGGGTTGGAAGATTTCTCCGAAACAGCAGGCTTGACGAGCTGCCCCAGCTTATCAACATTCTTATCGGCGACATGAGCTTTGTGGGCACGAGGCCGGAGGTGCCCAGATATGTGGCCAGATACAGCCCGGAAATGCTGGCCACGCTCCTTCTCCCTGCCGGGGTGACCTCTGAGGCAAGTATACGGTATAAGGATGAGTACAAGCTTTTGAACGAGGGCGGAGATGTGGATACCATCTATGTGGATCGCGTTCTGCCGGATAAAATGCGGTACAATCTTAAAGCAATCAGAGAATTCAGCTTTATGAACGAGCTTCGGACCATTTTTCGCACCGTTCTCGCCGTGTGCGGCAGGGAGTATAGATAAACAGGAGAAAGCCATGAACATCTGGATTCTTAATCATTACGCAGTACCGCAGAGGTATTATTATCTTGCCCGCAGCTATCATTTTGCGAAGCGGCTGCTTGAAATGGGACACAGCGTAACTGTGTTTGCCGCAAGTTCTGTACATAATTCAGATATCAACCTCATCACCGGCAGTGAAAAATACCGGGAAATGGAGGAGGATGGAATTCGCTATGTGCTGTTCCGGGCAAGGCAGTATCAGGGCAGCGGAAAGGCGAGGGTCATAAACCATATTGAGTGTGCTTGGGAAATGGCAAGGCAGTGCCCGACATTTACAGACAAATATGGAAGACCTGACCTTATCTACGCCTCCGCCGGGCAATCCCTTACCCTTGTTGCGGGAATCAAGCTCGCAAAAAAGCTCGGCATTTCCTGCGTTTCGGAGGTTACGGACCTGTGGCCGGAAAGTTTTGTGGCTTATGGGCTCATTTCGGAAAAGAACCCGCTTTTAAAAATGCTGTATGCCGGCGAGCGCTGGATATACAGCCATTCGGACGCTGTTATTTTCTCAATGGAGGGCGGCCGGGATTATATCATTGAAAAGGGATGGGACAAAGCCCATGGAGGGCCGGTGGATCTCAGCAAGGTGTATCACATCAATAACGGCGTCGACCTGGCGGCTTTTGACTATAACAAAGAGCATTATGTGCTTGATGATGCCGACCTGGATGACGCGGAGGCGTTTAAGCTTGTGTATACGGGATCACTGAGAATGGTGAACGACCTGAGCGCGGTGATCAGGGCGGCGGAGCTACTGAAGAGGGAGGAAGGGCTCAGGCTGCGCGTCCTGATTTATGGGGACGGAGACAGGCGGGAGGAGTTGTGCGCGGAAGCGGCAAAAAGAGGGCTAGACAATGTACTGTTCAAAGGCCGGGTGGATAAAAGCTTCATTCCCAATATACTCAGTCGGGCGGATGCCTGTATTATGGATGGTGGAGCGGCTACAGGGATTGAAAAGTACGGCATGAGCCAAAACAAACTTTTTGACTATCTCGCGTCTGGAAAACCCATTATAAGCCCTGTTGACAGTGCATACGACATTATTAAGGAATCCGGTTCAGGGATATGCGTACAAAATAGTCCTGAAAAAGTGGCAGACGCAATACGGAGACTTCGGAAAGACCCAGAGCTGTGTGAACGCTTGGGCCTCAAGGCAAGGGAAACTTCTCTGGAGTTTGATTTTACAAGACTAACAGATAAGCTGTTCAAAATATTTGAGCAGCTTCAGGGGAATTGCAATGATTGACTTTGCAACATACAGGATGCTGGCTGAAAAAAATGGAACGCCGCTGTACATATTTCATGAGGAGGAGTTCCTGAATAATTATGACGAGCTGGTTGGCTGCTTTAGAAAGGCATATCCCAATTACCAAATATCGTACTCATACAAGACGAATTATACGCCCTATATATGCAGGATCATTAAAAACAAAGGCGGGTATGCCGAGGTGGTCTCCGATATGGAATATACCTTGGCGAAGAGGCTTGGATATACAAATGACAAAATTGTATATAATGGGCCTGCAAAAGGACCTATGCTTGAAGAGCACCTTCTCAATGGCGGGATAAATAATATTGATAATCTCAGCGAGGCTCTTAGAATATGCCGCCTTGCAGATGAGAACAGCGGTAAAATAATCAAAACCGGTCTGAGAATAAATGTAAACCTTGGCCGAGGCTCCGTTTCGCGATTTGGGCTTGACCCGGACAGCGGCGATATGGAGCGGGTTTTGTCAGAGCTGAAAAAGAGAGAAAACATCAGAATAAACGGTGTCCATTGTCACCTGAGCCATGCGAGAGACCTGGAAGCATGGTCAATGAGAACAGAGCTGATGCTGAAGTCTGCTGACAGATTTGTGGGCGGTATCCCTGAATACATAAGCTTGGGCAGCGGAATGTTTGGAAGAATGGACGATGCTCTGGCGGCTCAATTTGGCTGCAATGTTCCCTGCTATGAGGACTATGCCGGAGTTACCATGGACAAGATAGCGGCGCATTATTTAGGCGGCTCGGAAAAGCCGATTGTTTTTTCTGAACCTGGGGCGACCCTCATATCTAAGTATATTTCATTTCTGACGAAAGTGAAGGATATAAAGACGGTTGCGGGAAGAACTGTCGCTGTGACGGACGGAAGCTTTTATAATCTGGGCGAGATTAGCCTGAAAAAGCAGCTCCCTTTGACTGTAATCAGGAATGGGGATGATAATTACCACGGTGAATATGATATCGTCGGGTATACCTGCCTTGAATATGACACCATGTACAGAGCGTACAATGGAACGCTTAATGGGGGTGACCTTCTTGTTTTCGGTAATGTCGGCGGATACTCGATTGTATCGAAGCCCCAATTTATAAGACCCAATTGTCCGATGGTTGTAATCGACAAAAATGGGATAATTAAGGAGATTATGCGAGGAGAAACTTTTGAGGATATCTTTTCAAAATTTGTTTTCTAAGTTTTACTTGCAATGCATGGAGATATATTATGGATAATTTAGACAATATTTCAACGGTTCTGCTTCTCGCACCCCATACGGATGACGGGGAGTTTGGGTGCGGAGGCACAATCGCGCGCTTGCTTGAACTCAATGTCAGAGTTGTATATGTGGCCTTTTCAATTTGCCAGCAGTCCATTCCGGAGGGGCTCCCTTTGGATATACTGAAAACGGAGATGCTTCATTCTATGGAGCATTACGGTATTCTGGAAGAGAATCGTGTTATATTGGACTATCCTGTCAGAAACTTCGCCTCTCACAGACAGGAAATTTTGGACGACATGATCGGACTTGGAAGAAAATACCAGCCAGACCTGGTTTTTATGCCGTCTGCTCATGATATACATCAGGATCACCACACGATAGCAAAGGAAGCTATGAGGGCATTTAAGCGGACGACGCTGCTCGGTTATGAGGTGCCCTGGAACAACTATACCTTTAATAATCAGGCTTATATTTGCCTCGAGGAAAGGCATATTCAAAAAAAAATTGGCGCCATTGCCTGCTATGATACACAGAAGGAGCGCAATTACGCGGAAGAGTCCTTTATAAGGGGACTTGCCAGAACGCACGGTGTTCAGGTCGGGTCAGAATATGCCGAGGTATTTGAGGTAGTAAGGTGGATCATATGAATGGGATCACGGTTTTGCTTACGGGATGCGGTGCGCCCGGTGCGCCGGGGATCATAAGCTGCCTAAGAAAAGTGAAGGAAAGAAAGATCCGCATTGTCGGTGTGGATATGAACCCCAATGCGGGTGCAAGAGGATTGGTGGACGGGTTTTATACTGTGCCGCCTGCAAAAGACCCCTTTTTTATCGACAGAGTTTTTGAGGTCTGTCTTAAAGAACGCGTGGATGTTGTGCTTCCGATTGTAACAAGGGAACTGATGAAGTTCGCGCTGGCAAGGAAAGTGTTTGAGGAAAGAGGGATAAAAGTCTCCGTGATGGAGAGTGAAATCCTTGAAATTGTCAACAATAAGGCGGCATTACTTTCTAAAATGCGTGAAATTGGTCTGCCTACGCCCTGGTTTATGGCAGTACATAGCATAGAAGAACTTGAGGATGCCTGCATGAAGGCCGGGTATCCCGGCAGAGCGATCTGTGTCAAAGCGGCTGAAGGAAATGGAAGCAGGGGTGTGCGAATGATCGATCCCCAGAAATCAAGATTTGATCTGTTTTTTGACAGTAAGCCCAACTCAATGTACATTAGCTATGAGGAGCTGATCAGAACATTGAGGGAGAAGCCGCAGATACCGGAGATGCTGGTAATGGAGCTGCTTCCCGGTACGGAATACAGCGTGGATGTGCTGGCCGGTAACGGCAAAATCCTGTATGAAGTCAGCCGCAGAGGCCTGTCCGTACTCACAAGCAATATGATGTCCCTTGTGATAGATGACAATCGTCAGGTTCTGGATTTATGCGGTGCTGTGGCTGAAAAGCTCGGTATGGATGGAAACTTTGGATTCGATCTGCTTTACAATGAAGACATGACACAGCCTTACATAATAGAAGTAAACCCCAGGCTGACTGCCGGCGTGGTTTCGTGCGCGGCTGCTGGCGTTAACCTGCCATATCTGGGAATTAAGCGTTTGCTGGGAGAATATCTGCCTGACTGTGTTCCAAACTATGGAACACGTATGGCACGGCACTATGTGGAAAGCTTTTTCGACAAGGAAGGAAAGCCAATAGAATGGTAAAGGTATGCCATCTGACAAGTGCTCATGACAGCAACGATGTCAGAATATTTTATAAAGAGTGTGTTTCCCTTGCCTCCGCGGGCTATGACATGTATCTTGTCGCCCAGGGGAAAAGCCGGGAAGAAGCTGGGGTCCATGTTATCGGCACGGGGGCGGCTCCGGACTCGCGACTCAAAAGAATGACGGTTTTTGCGGAGCGTATCTATAAAAAAGCGCTTGAAGTGGATGCCGATATATACCACCTCCACGACCCGGAACTGCTGCCCTATGGAAAAAAGCTAAAAAAACTAGGCAAAAAAGTTATCTTTGACAGTCACGAAAATACTTTGGAACAGATGCTGGATAAGGCGTACATTCCGGCACTTATCAGGCCAGCGGCTTCGGAAGGATACCGCTGGTATGCTACAAAATTATTCAAACAATTTGATGCGCTGATCTCAGTTACACCGCACATTGTCAATCAGCTTGCCCAAATTAACTCTAGCACATATATGGTTACCAATTATCCGCTGCTTGAAGAGATGACAACGGGCGAAAACGAAAAAGAGGAAAAGCTTAGGCTGTGTTTTGCGGGAGGCATCTCTGAACAATGGAGCCATGAAACAATACTTGGTGCGTTGGCGGAAGAAGATAATGTGGAGTATATGCTGTGCGGTCAAGGTAAAAAAGAATATATAAAAATTTTGCAGGATATGCCGGGGTGGAAAAATGTACAGTTCTATGGGATGCTTCCACATGCAGAATCTTTAGAGCTTCAAAAAAAATCGGATATTGGAATGGCTTTGCTTCAGCCGAGTAGAAATACGGGTTTTAATGTTGGAACGATTGGGAATACAAAAATATTTGAATATATGTTGTCGGGAATTCCAATAATCTGCACGAACTTTACCCTTTGGCAGGAAATTATTCAGCATTATCAGTGCGGTATCTGTGTCCCTCCCCAGAATCCAAAGGCTGTACTAGATGCAATAAGGTTTATCCAAACACACCGGGATATGGCCGCACAAATGGGCCGGAACGGCCGCCGGGCTGTGGAACAGGAGTTTAACTGGTCGACCCAGGAGAAAACGCTTCTGGAGCTTTATGCAAAGTTGTGCGGGGAAATGTAGGCTCCACCGGGAAAGAAAGCCGATGAGTGAAGCTATAAATGGAAGGGGCGAATAGATGAACGATTTAATAGAGCCGCGGATTTCATATTTGGATTGGGACAGCGGCTTTTTCAAAATAAGGTGCGGGAAGGCGCAGCTTACGCCGGCGGTAACGGAACAAGAACTTGAAAGCCTTTTTTCCGGTCTGGGGGAGTTTGACTTTGTCACGATCCAGAATATCGGAAACGATGTGTCCGTAAACCGGGCGGTAGCGGAGAGAACAAAGGCCTACCTTGTGGATGTCAATATACAGCTTGAAAAAAATATCAGCATAGGAGTTTGCCCGGATTCTGTGATTGTTCCCGCATCCGAGCTGAGAGAACAGCTGCTGGGGCAGCTGACCGTTGAGGAGAGCGATTTCTGCTTTTCTAAATTTGTGCTTGACCCTGAAATGAAAAAAAGAAATGCGTACAGGGTTTATGAACAGTGGCTTGGAAACGCCCCCAAATTTGCCAACAAATATTTTGCTCTCCGAATGGACGGGAGTAAAGTTGCGGCCTACATTCTCTTCAGTATTCTGGAGGAGGTCGCCACGCTGGAGCTTGTAAAGGTAGACAGCAGCTATCGCGGGCAGCATTTGGCCGCTGACGTGATTTCGTCTGTGGAGAGTTTTGCCGCGGGCAGGGGATGCAGTCTGGCACGGGTAGGCACGCAGCTAAATAACATTCCTGCAATTAACCTTTACCATAACCAAAAGTATAAAGAGATATCACGCACAGCGATTTTTCACTATTGGAGAGACCGCGCCTAAAGGAGCCGTGAAATGATAAAAAATATGCTGTCAGGTTTAGCCATGCTTTTTGCTAGGAAAAACCAGCAGATTTCTCACGAAAACAGAAAACGGATTATTTTTCTTTCGTTTTTTCTTATCTCGTTCAATGTGCTGCTGGATCTGGTGCTTCCGGCGGAGGAACGTTGGAGGATTGTAGTCTCAGTGGGATGTATACTGACTTTCGTCTTGTTTGCCGTTACGGTGGGCGAGCGGAGCTTTTTGGACAACAGCCTTAAAAAAGAATACCTTATTCTGCTTGAGATCATAGGGGCATCTTTTATCTTCAACGGAGTTTATTTTGGCGTATTGGCATATCTGATAATAGGTCTTGTTTTTGCGCTGGTGCTCCCTGTGATCCATATTTCTTTGATGAGTTATGGAATCAGCAGTGTTATAATGCTTGCTTCAAAGGCAATTATTGGCAGCTATATTATTTTTCTGGCCCTGTCTTTTGTGTTCGGGCCCTCGCTGGAGCCCCATTACAGCTCCTTTTTGGGAAATCCCAACCTCCTTGGATATTATATTATTGTTGTGGTTTCGGCGCTGCTGTGGAGGATATATGTATCCCGCGAGGAAAAACTGTCTGTCAGGCTGCCGCTGCTCATTCTGTTGGCCTCAGCGATTACCATTTGTTTTTTTACGGCATCCCGCACCAGCTTGGTGAGCGTGATGCTGCAGATGACGGGTTTTGAGATAGCTGTTTTTTTCCTAAGAAGAAAAAAAGGGCCGGGAGCGCTTTCCAGTACGGCGAAGCGGATTGTTCTCTTTGCCTTTGTCCTGTTTCTCTCGGCGGTTCTGGTCTTTTTTATCTTTGCACCCATAAAAAGGATTCTTTACCCTGAAATGCAGCATGCAGATCCTGGGGAAGCCGGAAAAATTACTTCTGATGTATATGCGTATCTGTTTAAAGGCCTTGACCCGGGGGGTGGAGCAAGCGGAGATGCCGGAATTGACGTTGACAGCTTTACTTCAGGCCGTCAGGGCATATGGGAGGAATATATAGATAACCTTGGATTCCTGGGACATGCGTCGGAGGAGCGGGAAATTGAAAGCGGTCACAGACACTACACAGCAACCAATGCGCACAATGTCTATATTCAGATCGCGTACAGTGCGGGAATTCTGGCTGGTATTGTGATGGCGCTGCTCATGTTGTTGGCCCTGAAGGACATATTTAGGGGCTTAATCGGTGGTATAAGGACAGGAAGAATTTCAGAGGAACTGATGTTCGCAAGCCTGTGTACGGCGGGATTTCTGCTGCCGTCCCTGACATCCAGCGGATATATGATGTATACCTATCCAACGTCCACATTTTTCTGGATATCGATGTGCGCGTTAACGATAAAAGGGAGGGAAGGAAATGCCGAAAATCCTTCTGCTGGCTAACGCGGCATCTCCATGGACCCGGGAACTGATCAGAAATATCCACTGTCCCTTGGGGCACCGGGTGATCCTTGCCAGCTTCGACCCCGCCCCGGAAAGGGACTATGAGGGGTTAAACACATGCTTTGAGCCACTTGCGGTGAATATAAAGGGCCCCTGGGGCAAAGTCTGTAAGACGGTCGCGCTTTTGAGGCTTGCACTGAAGTACCGGAGAAAGGTGGATATGGTTGTAATCCATTGCCCGCCGAACAATGTGCAGGCACTGCTTATATCCTGGGCGGTAAGACTTATGGACAGCAGGACGCTGACGGTTTTCTGGGGCTCAGACCTACAGGCTGTTAATGATGCCCAGGCGGGCAGATTGGCTCATATTGTGCAATGCTCCGACTGTGTGAACATTTCAACACAGGAAATGCGGCTGGCATATAACCGCTTTTTTGGCAAGCAATTTTCTCAAAAGATTTATTCCGCCAAATTTGGCAGTCTGGCTTTTTCGGCCTGTGACGAGGCGGCCTCTGAATATACCAAAGAAAGCAGCAAGTCTTTCTTTGGTCTTGACCCTGCAAAAATATGCGTGGCCGTCGGGTATGGCGGAAAGCCTTCCCATCAGCATGTTTCAGCAATCAAGGCGCTGGCGCGGCTGACAGGGGAAGAAAAGGAAAAAATTCAGATGCTTCTGCACATGCATGGAGGGGAGCGGGGTTATATCGAAAAAGTGAAGTCTGCGGCGGATGAAGCAGGCATCGGCTATGTGATTCTCCCGGGAAGCTATGGACTCAAGGAGATTGCCATAATGCGTATGGCGACGGATATTTTTCTGCATGCGCAGACAAATGACGCGATGTCCAGTTCAGTCCGTGAATGTCTGTATTCCGGTGCGGTTCTGGTGAATCCCAGCTGGATTCGCTATCCGGAATACCAGGAGCTTGGAATTGACTATATAAGCTATCATGATTTTTCCGACCTGACGGCGAAAATGGGAGAGCTGATCCGGGGGGAGAGAAAAATAAATGTGCAGCGTAACCGGGAAATTGTCAGAGAAGAGTATTCCTGGGAAGCTGTAAAAGGCGAATGGGTCAGAATATTTGATGAAAATATTACTTAAAAAGTTCGGCCAGTTTTCTATAGGGCCGTTTGTCGGGGCGCTTCTTGGTTTTATTACAGTCCCGCTTATTACATATTTTATATCCACGGCCGAATATGGGCGCAGCAGCATGTTTACACTTGCACAGAGCACGATGTCAATGGTCCTGTATTTGGGAATGGATCAGGCTTTCGTACGTGAATTTAATCATGAGAAGGATCGGGTTGAACGGCTGCTCGCCAATGCGATGTTGCTGCCGATGTGTATGGCTTTTCTTTTCAGTGTCCTTTTGCTGTGTTTTACCGAGCGTGTAAGCCTGCTCCTGTTTGATGTTCCCTATGAAAAACTGCCTGTATATGCGCTGGCGCTCATGCTGCCTTTTATGGTTCTGGAGAATTTCGGCCTGCTGAAGATAAGAATGGAAGAGCGAGGCATGCAGTACTCCCTCTACGTCATTCTACTTAAGCTACTGACGCTTTGTTTTACCGTAATTCTGTTTTTGAGCTACGAAAAAAGCTTTCATAGCGTTATATACGCAACCGCTGGCGCGGAGATTATTACCGGAATCGTCATTTCCCTTACATCCCTCCGAAAAATTCCTTTTTTGCGTATAAGCCCGGATAAGGCGCTTTTATCACGGATGCTTTGCTTTGGGCTTCCGTTGATGCCGGCTGCCATACTTGGCTGGGCGCTTACCTCAATGGACAAACTTATGCTCCGCGGCATGTGCAGCTTTTCTGAACTGGGCCTTTACTCAGCAGCATATAAAATCGTATCGGTCTTAGGCATTGTGCAGGCGTGTTTCACACTGTTCTGGACACCAGTAGCCTACCGCTGGTATGAGGCGGAAAAGGGTAAGGAATGTTTTTCTGCGGTGAACCGCATCGTCTCCATCGCGATGACATGCCTCTGCCTTATAATCCTGCTCTGCAAGGATATTGTTGCGTTCATACTTGGAAAGGATTTTGCTCAGGCGATATACATTTTCCCATTTATTATACTGTATCCAATCATGTATACGATGTCTGAAGCCAATGCAGTCGGAATTGGGTTTGCCAGAAAAACGCAATATAACATCCTGATCTCAGCGCTGTCCGGCGTAATCAATATTCTGCTGAATTCTCTTCTTATTCCCCTGTTGGCAGGAAAAGGCGCAGCCATGGCGACCGGAATCTCGTATATAGTTTTCTTTTGGGCGCGGACGCTCATATCCCGTAAGTTCTGGTATGCCTTTCCCTTGAAAAGGTATATCGTTTACAGCGCTGTCATCTTGCTCAATTGTTTTGCGCATACCTTTGCGGCAGCTTGGGCACCTTATTTGGTTTCTTTGGTGTGCGTGCTGGCCTTGGCACCGGAGGCATGGGGAGCGCTGAAAGAATGTAAAAGCACCCTGCTGGAAGCCGGGGAAGGATGACGCTTCGCAAATGATTGAAAACCGGAAATCAAGTTTCATATAAACCGGTCTTATGCAGCCGGCATAAAGAGTTTCAGGCCTCCGGGAAGGCGGCAGAATACTCCGGCTAGGGCTAGTTGAGCAAAATCTCAAATTATGGAGGAAACAGAAAATGGAACAGGCAAGGATAGACGATATTTACGCCGGCCTTATCGGCGGCAGGGAGAAGCTGGCACTTGTGGGCCTCGGCTATGTGGGGATGCCCATTGCGGTGGAATTCGCCAAGCATGTGCCGGTCATCGGCTTTAATCACAATGAGAAGCGCATCCAGCAGTACAGGAGCGGTATCGACCCAACCAATGAGGTGGGAAACGAGGTCATAAGCCGCACCACCGTTGATTTCACCTCGGACGAGACAAGGCTCAAAGAGGCCCGGTTCATAATCGTGGCGGTCCCCACCCCTGTGCAGGACGATAATAATCCCGACCTGGAGCCGGTTCGCAATGCTTCCGCCATCGTTGGGCGCAACCTTTCAAGGGGCAGCGTTGTCGTCTATGAATCCACGGTCTACCCCGGCGTCACTGAGGATATATGCATTCCCATCCTGGAGAAGAATTCCGGGCTCAAATGCGGGGTGGATTTCAGAATTGGCTATTCTCCCGAACGCATCAATCCCGGCGATAAAGTACATACCCTCACCAATATCCGCAAAATTGTCTCCGGCATGGACGAGGAAACCTGCGCGGTCGTCAAGCAGGTTTACGACATCATCATCAAGGCCGGCACCTTCCCTGTGTCCAACATTAAGACCGCCGAGGCGGTAAAGGTCATAGAAAACAGCCAGCGGGACATCAATATCGCCTTTATGAACGAGATTGCCATGATCTGCGGCAAAATGGGCATCGATACCATTGAGGTCCTGGACGGCATGAACACAAAATGGAACGCGCTGGGCTTTAAGCCGGGCCTTGTGGGCGGGCACTGCATCGGTGTGGACCCCTATTATCTTACCAATGCCGCCGAAAAGCTGGGCTATCACAGCCAGATCATCCTTAACGGCCGCAAGGTGAACGACAGCATGGGCGCTTTCGTTGCCGACGCCGCCATAAAGGAAATGATAGAGGCAGGCCAGGCTCCGAGAAACAGCAAGGTTGTCATCCTGGGCATCACCTTCAAGGAAAATTGCCCGGATACCCGCAACAGCAAGGTCAACGACATTATCAGGCGCCTTCGGGAGTATGACATCAATCCCCAGGTTTGCGATCCCTGGTCAGACCCGGCGGACGCCATGCATGAATACGGCGTGACGCTTACCCCATTTGAGGAGGTTTCCGGTGCGGACTGTGTGATTGTGGCTGTTGGCCATAACGAGTTCCGCTCCCTGTCCATGCCGCAGCTCAAGGCGCTCTTCCGCCAGGATATCCCGGACGAGGGGAAGGTCCTTGTGGACGTGAAGAGCCTTTACCGCATGGACGAGCTGCGGGCCTCAGGAATGAGGTTCTGGCGGCTGTAAGTGGGGAAAGCCCAGAAAGGAAACATGATGAAGATAGCGACGGTTGTCGGCGCGAGGCCCCAGTTTATAAAAGCTGCCGTGGTTTCCAGGATTCTCAGGCTCCGGGCACAGGAGATCCTGATCCATACCGGCCAGCACTATGACCATAACATGTCCGACATCTTTTTTGAAGAGCTGGAAATACCGAAGCCGGACTATAATCTTGGCATTTCCGGCGGCAGCCACGGCCAGATGACCGGGGCCATGCTTGCCGCCATAGAGGAAGTTCTGATAGCAGAGAAACCTGACGCTCTTCTTGTATACGGCGATACCAACTCTACCCTTGCCGCGGCACTGGCGGCGGTTAAGCTGCATATCCCCGTCTGCCACGCGGAAGCAGGGAACAGGCTTGGCACCTTTGAAAACCCTGAGGAGGTCAACCGCATCTGCACGGACCATGTCTCCACAAAGCTTTTGGCCTGTACGGAATCCGCCATGGATTTTCTGGCGGCAGAGGGGCTTTCGGCCAGAGCGGAGCTGGTGGGCGACCCCATGTATGACGCTTTCCTGTTCTACGGCGCTCGGGCCGGAACGCCGGACAGGCATGCGCTTTTGGGCCTCGATGGGAAAAAATATGCTATTCCGGAACGGTTTTACTATCTGACCTGCCACAGGCAGGAAAACACAGACGAGGAAGAAAAGCTGGTGAATATTCTTCGTGCCATGGACAGTCTGGATGTGCCTACGATTTATCCCGTTCACCCACGAAACAGGGAAAGAGCCGCGGCGATTAAAGAAGAGTATGGGCTGGAAAAGCTGTTGTTCTGTCAGCCAGTAGGCTATCTTACCTCTGTTGCGCTGGTAAAGCACGCGGAAAAGGTGGTCACAGATTCTGGTGGCCTTCAGCGTGAAGCTTTCTTTGCTGGAAAGCAGTGTGTTACTGTCTTTGACTATGTGGTCTGGCCGGAAACAATGCGGGGCGGGCGCAACCGGCTGGCAAAGCCGGACGCGAAAGATATTCTTGCAAAGCTTACCGCCGCCCAAACGGTTGACCCCGACTACCGCCCCTTTGGGGACGGACATGCGGGCGATAGAATTGCATGCGGGATATTGTCCATAGGGGAGAGAAAAGTATGAAATACGCGCTTATAGGCTGCGGCAGGATTGCCACGAATCATATAAAGGCCGCGGTGGCCAACGGCCTTGAGATTGCCGCCGTGTGCGACATTGTCCCGGAGAAGATGGGGCAGCTGCTGGCAAAGCACGGCCTGGAGAACGACAGCTCCATAAAGCATTACGAGGACTACATCAGGCTGCTTGACGAAGTGAGGCCCCAGCTTGTGAGCATTGCCACCGAGAGCGGGATCCATGCGCAGATTGCCCTCGCCTGCATTGACAGGGGAATCAACGTAATCATCGAAAAGCCCATGGCCATGAGTATGGAGGACGCGGACGAGATTATCCGCCGGGCGGAGGAGAAGGGCGTAAAGGTCAGCGTGTGCCATCAGAACCGCTTTAATGTGGCTGTGCAGAAAACCCGGGCTGCGCTGGAAGCGGGGCGTTTCGGCAGGCTGTCCCACGGGTCTATCCATGTACGGTGGAACCGGGACAGAAATTATTATGACCAGGCTCCCTGGCGGGGAACCTGGGAGCAGGACGGCGGCTGTCTGATGAACCAGTGCATCCACGGCATTGATCTCCTTTGCTGGATGTTCGGCGGGCAGGTGGACGAGGTGTACGGCGCAACCCGCCAGCAGTTCCACGATTATCTGGAGGCGGAGGATGTTGGCATGGCCGTTGTCAAATTTAAAAACGGCGCCATCGGCACCATTGAGGGCACTGTCAATGTCTATCCCCGGAATCTGGAGGAAACGCTGTACATCTTCGGCAGCGCCGGCACGGTGAAAATCGGCGGAACCTCTACCAATAACATCGACGTGTGGGACTTTGCCGATGAGACGGAGGCGGATGTGCCCAACAAGAACCTGAAGGAAGTGACCAGCAATGTGTACGGCAATGGCCATACCAGCCTGTTTGCCGACATGATGGAAGCCGTAGAACAGGACAGAAAACCCTATGTGGACGCGGTTTCCGGGCGCAACGCGCTGGAAATCATCCTTGCCATATACAAGAGCCAGAAAACCGGACTGCCTGTGAAGCTGCCTCTTGAAAATTTTGCCAGCACCGACATGAGGGGGACGTTCTGATGGCCGATTATTTCGTACATGAGAGCAGTTACATTGACGAGGGGGTAAAAATCGGCAGGGGAACGAAGATCTGGCATTTCTGCCATGTCCAGCATGGAGCAAGCATAGGCGAAAACTGCTCCCTGGGCCAGAATGTGAATGTTTCCAACAATGTGAAGATCGGCAGCGGCTGCCGGATACAGAACAATGTATCCGTGTACGAAGGGGTCGAGCTGGAGGACGATGTTTTCTGCGGCCCGTCCTGCGTTTTTACCAACGACCTGACCCCGAGGGCGAAATATCCCAAGGGCAGCGCCGGATATAAAAAGACGCTGGTCTGCCGGGGCGCCTCCATTGGCGCCAACGCCACCATCGTCTGCGGCCACAGCGTGGGCAGCTGGGCGATGATTGCCTCCGGCGCAGTGGTCACAAAGAACGTGAAGAAGCACGCGCTCATGGCGGGCGTACCCGCCAGGCGCATAGGCTGGGTCTGCGAATGCGGCAGCGTGCTTAAGGACGGCCTGAACTGCTCTGAATGCGGAAGAAAGTATATAGAGCGCGCAGAGGGCCTCGAGGAGGTAAAATAAATGCAGTTTCGGGATTTGAAAAAACAGTATCAGGTATTAAAGCCCCAGATGGACGCGGCGGTAACGCAGGTTATGAGCGACTGCAACTTCATCTCCGGCAGCCAGGTGAAGGCGCTGGAGCGAAGGCTTGCGGACTATGTGGGCGTGAAGCACTGCATCAGCTGCGCCAACGGGACAGACGCGCTCGAGCTTGCGGAGCGGGCCTATGGCATTGGGCCGGGAGACGCGGTGTTCGTGCCGGATTTTACTTTTTTCTCCTCCGCAGAGACGGTGGCGGATCTTGGCGCCACGCCGGTTTTTGTGGATGTTGACCCTGTGAGCTTCAATCTCTGTCCCCGGGCGCTTGAAAGCGCGCTGGACCGGGTCAGGGCGCAGGGGAAACTCCGTCCCCGGGCGGTGGTGGCGGTGGATCTCTTCGGCCTGCCGGCAGACTTCCCGGCGCTGGAGCGCGTGGCAAAGGAGAACGGCCTGCTCCTCATTGAGGACGGAGCCCAGGGCTTTGGCGGCCGGATAGGGGACAGGCGGGCCTGTTCTTTCGGTGATATTGCGACGACCTCTTTCTTCCCGGCAAAACCTTTGGGCTGTTATGGGGACGGCGGTGCGGTATTCACAAACGACGATGATATCGCCGCCCTTATCCGCTCCCTGTGCGTGCACGGCAAGAGTGAGCTGGACAAGTACAATAATCTCCGCCTAGGCATGAACTCCAGGCTCGACACCATTCAGGCCGCGGTGCTGGATGTCAAGCTCAGTGCCTTTGAGGACTATGAGCTGAAAAAGGTAAATGCGGCCGCAAAAATGTATACAGAGCGGCTTGACGGAAAGTTGGATATTCCGGTGGTTCCGGAGGGATTTTATTCCAGTTGGGCCCAGTACACGGTTCAACTTCCCGACAGGGAGAAGAGGGACAGGGTTCAGGCGGGTCTCAGGGAGCGGGGCATCCCCTCCATGATCTATTACCCCAAGTGCATGCACCAGCAGGGGGCTTTTGAGAAGCTTCCTTACAGGGGAGATTGCCCTGTATCCGAGCGGCTCTGCGGCAGGGTCCTATCCCTGCCCATGCACCCCTATCTGACAGAGGAGGACGCCGACCAGGTCTGCGGCGCGCTTCTCAGCCTGCTCTGAGCGTATAGACCGAATACAGAACATAATAATAAGCGCCCGAATCTTCGGGCGCTTATTCTATTTCTGCTATATCAAGAAGGTCCTCAAAGGGAATTTCAATTTCACCTGCTGTGAGAACACCACCGATGGGATCTATGCGGCGGAGGCGGCCCCGGAGGCTCACATATTCCCCGCCGGAGTAATACAGCGCTGTGACCTCATCTCCGGGCCGGAGGCGGCGGAGCTTTTCGTCCAGCTCTGTCTGGGCATCTTCGGCGAGGAGAATCCGCGCCTGGGGGATGCGGGCCTTACGGTTTAGCGCCTCGTCATATCCTTTCAGGGCGGCGAAAGGCATGAACTGCTTGGCCCGGTCCGCCCGGCTCATGGGCTGTCTCACGCTCGGTGCCCTCCTATCTGGTGGTTTCGGTCCCGGGCGGTGGCGCCTTCGGCCAGATCCAGACATTTTAGAATACTGTTGCCGCCGTATTTGCCCTTTATATCCAGCAGGGCCCGCTGCAGCCGCCGCTCCCGCTCCCTGGCGGCGGGGGAAGCAAAAAGGTCATACTGAGGGAAGCGCTCCTCGCGCAGACGGCCGAAAGAGAGCGTCACCCGGTGAAGAAGCTCCCGCCGGTCCATAAGCCGACCATAGAGCGCTTCCGCCTGGCCGGAAAGGAGCTTCATGGAGGCGCTGGGCACGCCAAGAGACAGGCTGCCGCTGGACGGCGGGCGGGAGGAGCGGGAGTAAGCCAGATGAAGGCTGATGGAGTCCGTCGCGAGCCCCTGAGAAAAAAGTTCCAGCGCCATGCTCTCGGCCATTTCACGGATAATGATCCGCCCCTCATCAAAATGATAGCCCCGGGACAGAACCTGCCCGCCGCAGATGCTTTTTGTATGGGGGCGGTAGGCGCGGATATCGGCGATGGTGGTGGGCTCCCGGCCCCAGGCGTGATCGATGAGCAGCTCCGCATCCACGCCGAAGGCCCGGTAGAGCATATCCTCGTCCGCCGCAGCCAATTCTCCCATGCAGTCTATCCCCATGCGGGAGAGCCTTGCCGCCGTACCGGGGCCCACGCGCCAGAAATCCGTAATGGGCCGGTGCTTCCAGAGAAGCCTCCGGTAGCTCTCCTCTGTGAGCCGGGCTATGCCGCCGGGCGAATGTTTGGAGAGAATGTCCAGCGCGATCTTGGCCAGGTACAGATTGGAGCCTATGCCGCAGGCGGCGGTGATGCCGGTCTCGGCCAGAACATCGTCCATGATCATGCGGGCAAATTCTTCCGGACTCTGGCGGCGATAGGAGAGATAATCGGTGGCATCGATAAAAACCTCGTCGATAGAATAGACATGCATGTCTTCCCGGGCGGCATATCGGAGATAAACGGAGTAGATCCGGGCCGAATAGTCCACATAGAGGGCCATTCTGGGTGGGGCCATGATGTAATCAATGCCCGGCGGGATCTGAAAAACCCGGCAGCGGTTTTTGACGCCCAGGGCTTTCATGGCCGGGGAGATGGCCAGACATATGGTTTTCTCCGTCCGCTCCGGGTCCGCCACAACAAGGCGGGCCGTCATGGGGTCAAGCCCCCGCTCCGCACACTCCACCGAGGCATAGAATGACTTGAGGTCTATGCACAGATACACTTTTTCCTCAGCCATAAAAAAACCTCCAAATCTCCCATTGGGATTTATAACTACATTATAATATCTTAACAAGATAAAAGCAAGAACAAATTTATCTCCCGCCCATAAAGAAGTATGGACGGGAAATGATGAGTTTACATAATCCAGGCTACATAATGTTGTTTACATAACACCTAGATAAAGAATTTCCTGTGCAGGGATTCGCGCAGGGGGCGGCAAAGGCCGATGATGATGAGCGTCATGCCCAGCAGCAAGCAGGCGGCCAGGGGATAGAAGGACCAGATGAAGCGCTCATGGAGATGGAAACTCATATTAATCAGAAATTCCACCAGCACCATGTAAGCCCCGGAGAGGATAAGCGTGCCGCCGAAGATGAAGAGATAGCCCTTGCGCAGATAGCGCAGAAGGGCGGCCGCGGCGGTGATGATCAGCCCCGCGGCGGCGGTTACAGGCAGGGCAAAGGGGAGAAACCAGCCGCCTTTGCTGCACAGGTCTATGTACAGCAGATACAGAGCGGCGGCGGCAAAGTCCACGGGAATGAAAATAACCGGGTTCGGCGCCCGGAACCACAGGGGCAGCACTGCCAGCACATAGAGCAGCAGCACGGCTCCCGCTGCATAACCGGACCAGACGATGCGGCCGTTGATCTGCCAGTCGCACAGGAGCGCGATGACGATGGGCAGGGCGAAGAGCATTGTTACCACGAACATGAGCCCCGAACGGTTAACGTTTTCCGGCATAATGGGCCGCTCGGCAGGGAAGGGGGGCTGTCCGTCCGGGCGCGCAAGCTCCGGGTGGAACACCGCTGTCCCGCAGAGCGGGCATTTCTTTTCGCTGTCGGCCAGCTCTACGCCGCATTTTACACAATACATATAGCACTCAAACCTTTCCCGCAATTTTCAGCGCTGGTTGCTCTCAACCTTCACATGGAGCCCCAGCTCCCGCAGCGCTTTATAAAAAGCCATCTCCAGCTCCGGCTCCTGAATACTGCGCACGATATTGATATAAGTTGTCCCGCCATAGGACAGCAGGGCACAGTTATAGGGGGCCTTGGAGGGCACGCCGATAATGAAATCCATCCGCCGCACATACGCCTCCATGACCTCGGGCAAGCGTACAAGGCCCAGGTTTGACATGCACAGGCAGGATTTGATTTCGCCCACCGAATCAAAAACGGCCTTCATGGCGGCGTTTTTTACGAACAGCGGCATCGCCTTGAGCAGCGGGGATTTCTCGCTGTTCACATTGGCGGCGATCTTGGTGCTCATCTGCTTCGCCGTTACCTCCATGCCCATCTTGTGGTGCACCGCCCGACAGATCTCATCAAAGCTGTAATCTCCCAGCTTGGGGTCCAGCTCCGGGGTGACGAAGAGGGCGAAGTTGCGGAGGGTCTTGCTGGGGAAGAGACTGCGCAGATTCACGGGGATAAGCACCTTGATGGGCTTTCTGCGGCTGCGGCGGGGGACTTTTTCCGCCTGGATGCGCAGGATCGCCAGCATCATGGCGGCGCAAAGAAGCTCCGTCACGCTGACTTGGCGCTCCCTGGATTTTTCCTTCAGCTCCGCCGCGTCCAGCATGAGCGTTGTGAGATGCACAAAGCCGTCGCTCTCCCGGGTGCCGGCGAGCTGATAGGCCGTGGCCTCTTTGCGGCTGGCGCTGACAGCCCCGGCGTTTTTCAGAAAGCTGTCCTCCAGCTCCTCGGCGGAGGGCTCCTCCAGCCGGCCCAGCACGCCGTCAACCGGAGGGACGCTGATGCCATATTTCCGGCTGAGATATTCCGCCAGCAGGGTTTTCAGGAAGATAAGGCCTCCGGTGCCGTCGGTGAGGGCGTGGAATATTTCAAGGGCGATCCGGTCTTCGTATACCAGCACCCGGAAGGCGCATTTTTTCAGGGAGGCATAGGGCATGTGCACAAGGGGGCAGCTCTGCTCCTCCGAAAGCCCGGGAGACTCGGGGATCCGTTCCAGATAGAACCAGAAAAGCCCCCGGCGCAGCCGCACGGCAATGGATGGGAAGCGGCGGATGGTAACATCCAGCGCTGTGCGGAGAATTTCCGGATCCACAGGCTCCGTAAGCGTTGCGGAGAGGCGAAAAACATTGCTCCAGTTTTTTCGCAGGGCGGCGGGATAGATTTTTGCCGCGTTGTCGAGCCGGAGCCACTGGCGCTTCTGTTCAGGCGCCATAACCTGGCTCAGAAAGCGGTTTATCGCCTCAAAATCCTCCATGTTTTCGTTGAGCATATAGAGCACATAAGCATGCCAGCGCTCCGGAGCCACAATGAGCCTGCTTTTGCAGCCGCTCTCCAGAAGCTTTTCGTGCATGGCCCGGGCGTCGTCCAGCATGATCTCGTCTCCGCCGGCGAAGATGAGGGAGGGGGGCAGGCCCTGAAGCTCCCCGAAGAGGGGGGAGACAAGGGGATTGCGCTTATCCTTTGTGTAGCAGTCGGCGTAAAAGCGCAAAAGCGCTTCCGTCATCGAGGGGTCGATATCCCGGTTCGCCTCGTAGGAAGCGCCGGAAGCCGTCAGATCCGTCCATGGGGAGATGCCGATAAGCCCGCAGGGCAGGGGAAGGCCCCGTTCCCTGAGGCGCAGACAGAGGGCGTATATGAGCCCGCCCCCGGCACTCTCGCCGCAGAGGCAGATCTGCCCCGGAGCATAGCCCTTGGAGAGCAGATAGCGGTAGCTCTCCTCGGCGTCATCCAGAGCGGCGGGAAAGGGGAACTCCGGCGCCAGCCGGTAGGCCGCGCAGAACACCCGCGCCCCGCTCTCTGCGGCCAGCGTGGAGCCAAAGCCCTTGGCATATTCCAGATCACCGCAGGTATAGCCGCCGCCGTGAAGGTAGAGAATCACCCCGGCGCGGCGCTCATCCCTGGGGATGACCCAGGCTCCCTCAAAGTCCGCGAAGGAGTGGTCCTTCAGGATAACATCCCGCCGGTGCATGGCCTCCATCAGCTCTCCCAGCTTGTCCTGCCCTTTCCGGGTCACTTCAAGAGAGCAGGAGGCCACAAAGGGCTTGAAAAAATTAAGTTGTGCTCGGATAAGCTTCGCAGGCAGTCCCATAGCGGTGCCCCTTTCATGCGGTGTGCAATATGTTTTTAACCCTATTATTATAGCAGGTTTATATGAATTCATCAATACAGGCCCTCTTGTTCCGGGGGATTTCTGCCGTTTTCAGCGCGGCAAAAGGCTTTGCAGCCGGAGAGATGATCTTTCGCCGCGGACGAAAGAACAGGGAGGGGCAAAAAACGGCCGCCCATGAAAACGGGACGGCCGGGCGCGTTATATTTTTGCTTCCCGGGGCCTTGGGGCGTTGTCTTCGGGGATTTCGCCCACGCCGTGGAGAACATAGCTGGGGCGGTAGGGATACTGGGCAAGATCCTCCCGGCGGGTGCAGCCGGAGAGGACCAGCACCGTGTCAAGACCTGTTTCAAGGCCCGCGATAATGTCGGTATCCATCCGGTCGCCCACCATGACCGCTTCTGCCGAGTGCACGCCAAGAAGCTTCAGCCCTGTGCGCATCATCAGGGGGTTGGGCTTGCCCATGAAGTAGGCCTGCTTTCCTGTGGCAAGCTCGATGGGAGCCACCAGGGCCCGGCAGGCCGGCACGATGCCCGCCTCCGTGGGGCCGGTAAGGTCGGAATTGGTGGCGATGAGCCGGGCGCCGCCCTGGACAAGCAGGGCGGCTTTGCTGATCATTTCGTAATTATAGGTGGAAGTTTCCCCGACGATCACATAGTCCGGGTCAATGTCGTTCATGGTAATGCCCGCATCGTACAGGGCGTTCACAAGGCCCGGCGCGCCGATAACATAGGCGCTGCAGCCGGGGGCCTGGCGGCTGAGAAAAGCGGCAGTGGCCAGCGCACTGGTATAAAAGTGGTCCTCCGTCACATCAAGACCCATGCGGCCCAATTTCTGCCGGAGCTCCCTGGGGGAGCGCTCGCTGGAATTGGTCAGAAAAAGATATTTCTTCCCTTCTTTTTCAAGCCATTCCACAAACTCGGACACCCCCGGCAAAAGGGTATTCCCCCGGTAGATAACGCCGTCCATATCGCAGATGAAGCCCTTCTTCAAATGCAGAGCGTTTAAATCAGTCATACACGACTCCTTTTCCATTCTTTATTCATCCAAGCACAGTATACAAAATTTACCCGAAAAAACAAGCGCTTTACACAAATTTTTATAATACGCGGCGGACTGACAATAAAATAACTTTCAAAAGCGGTTTACAAGAGGAAAACGAGGTGGTATAACTGTATACAATAATGCAGAAACACAAGAACACAACATTTTCTTCTTCTGTAAATGAAAGGAGCGTCCATATGCTTGAGCTGTCGGCAAAGACCAATCTGCTGGAAGAGAACGCCTACCGTTATTCTCTCCAGGACGTAAAGGAGCCCGTCCTCTACCGGGATGTGTACGACTATGACCAGGTGCCGAAAATCGCCTTTAACCACCGGCGTGTGCCAATGGCTATGCCCGAGGACATCTGGATTACGGACACCTCCTTCAGAGACGGGCAGCAGTCAGTAAACCCCTACACGCCCGAGCAGATAGCCGAGCTCTATAAGCTTATGTCTCAGCTTGGCGGTCCCTATGGCATAATCCGGCAGACGGAGTTCTTTATTTACAGCCAGAGGGACCGGGAGGCCATAGAGCGCTGCATGGACCTGGGCCTGCGCTTTCCGGAGATCACGACCTGGATCAGGGCCAGCCGGGAGGATTTCCGGCTTGTGAAGGAGCTGGGCATCAGGGAGACGGGAATTCTGGTTTCCTGCAGCGATTATCACATTTTCAAGAAGCTGAAAATGACCCGCCGGGAGGCCATGGAGCACTATCTGGCCACCGTGAAGGACGCTTTTGACGCGGGCGTCATGCCGCGCTGCCATCTGGAGGACATTACAAGGGCGGATTTTTACGGTTTTGTGGTGCCTTTCGTGAACGAGCTCATGAAGCTCTCCCGGGAGGCGGGCATCCCCGTGCGTGTCAGGGCCTGCGATACCATGGGCTACGGCGTGCCATACACGGAAGTAGCCCTGCCCCGGAGCGTGCCGGGGATCATATACGGGCTGCAGCACTATTCCAATGTACAGAGCGAGTATCTGGAGTGGCATGGGCACAACGACTTTTACAAGGCCGTTGCCAACGCCTCGGCGGCCTGGCTTTATGGCGCCTGCGGCGTGAACTGCTCGCTTTTGGGCATAGGGGAGCGGACAGGCAATGTGCCGCTGGAGGCCATGGTCTTTGAATACGCCTCCCTGCGAGGCTCACTGGACGGTATGGACCCTACGGCCATCACCAGAATTGCCGAGTATTTCAGCCGGGAGATCGGATATCATATCCCGCCCATGACGCCCTTCGTAGGCCGGAACTTCAATATGACAAGGGCCGGCATCCATGCGGACGGCCTTTTGAAGGATGAGGAGATTTATAATATCTTCAACACTGAAAAGCTCCTTGACCGCCCTGCCGCCGTAGCCATCAGCAAAACCTCCGGCCTTGCGGGCATAGCCTACTGGATCAATCAGAACTACCGCCTGAAGGGCGAGCGGCAGCTTGACAAGCGGGCTAAGCTTGTTGAGCAGATGAAAGACTGGGTAGACGCCCAGTATGAGGGCGGGCGCACCGCCGCGCTCTCCAACGAGGAGCTGGAGCAGAAGATTGATGAACTTTCCGGCGGTGTGCTGAAGCCGGCGGGCGATTGACAGGGAGCGTGAAAAATGAGAGAGCATAAGAGCATTTCCATCGCCGACCAGATTTTTGAGCAGCTTGAACGGGACATCCTTACCGGGAAATACCCCCGGGGCGAAGTCCTCAGTGAACTTCGCCTGTCGGCGGAACTGGGCGTCAGCCGCACTCCCGTGCGCGAGGCGATCCGGCGGCTGGAACAGGAGAATATACTGGAAGAGTCCGGGCGGGGCGTTGTAGTTATCGGCATATCCCGGGAGGATATGCTGGACATGTATGAGATCCGCATGCAGCTTGAGGGCCTGGCTGCGGCGAAAGCAGCGGCGCGGGTGAGTGACGAGGAGCTTATGGAAATGAAGGAAGCCCTGGACCTGCAGCGCTTCTATATAGAAAAAACCGGCGGGGACAATTCCGACCAGATAAAAAATCTGGATTCCCGCTTCCATGAGCTTTTATACAAAAGCATCGGCAGCAGGGCCTTTTCGGATACCCTCCTCTCCCTGCACAAGAAGATGGCAAAGTACCGCATGGCCTCTGTGCGCAAGCACAGCCGGGCGGTGCATTCCCTTGAGGAGCACATGGAGATATACGAGGCCCTGAAGGCCCACGACCCGGAGCGCTGCGCCGCCGTTACGCTTCAGCATGTGGCCAATGCCAGAGACAGCATTTTGGAAATGGAGATTTGAGTGAAATGGGAAGAAATCTTGCGGAAAAAATCATTGCGGCCCACCTTGTGGGCGGCGGAATGGAACCGGGGCAGGAGGCCGCGCTGAGAATTGACCAGACCCTGACCCAGGACGCCACCGGCACCATGGCTTATCTGGAGTTTGAGTCCATGGGCATCGAGCGGGTGAAAACCAGGCGCTCGGTTGCCTATATTGACCACAACACCCTCCAGTCCGGTTTTGAAAACGCCGATGATCACCGGTATATACAGAGCGTCGCCAAAAAGCACGGCATATGGTTTTCCCGGCCCGGAAACGGCATCTGCCATCAGGTGCATCTGGAGCGCTTCGGCGTGCCCGGGATGACCCTTGTGGGCTCCGACAGCCATACCCCTACTGCCGGGGGCCTCGGTATGCTGGCCTTTGGGGCCGGAGGCATGGATGTAGCCGTGGCCATGGGCGGCGGCGCTTATTATATCAACATGCCGAAGGTCATAAAGGTGGAGCTCTCCGGCGCGCTGCGCCCCTTTGTGACCGCCAAGGACATAAGCCTTGAGATCCTCCGTATTCTCTCGGTGAAGGGGGGCGTGGGCCGCGTGATTGAATGGGGCGGAGAGGGCGTGAAGTCGCTGTCCGTTCCCGAGCGGGCGACCATTACCAACATGGGCGCGGAGCTGGGGGCCACAAGCTCCATCTTCCCCTCAGACGAGGTGACGAGAGCCTTTCTGAAAGCCCAGGGCCGGGAAACGGATTACAGCCCCCTGGCCCCCGACCCGGACGCGGAATACGAGCGGGTCATAAAAATCGACCTGAGCGCGCTGGAGCCGCTCATAGCCTGCCCCCATATGCCGGACAATGTGGTTCCCGTAAAGAACCTCAGGGGCGTAAAGGTGGATCAGGTCTGCATCGGTTCCTGTACCAATTCTTCTCTTCTGGATATGCGCAAGGCCGCCGCCATGCTGAAAGGCCGCCGGATTTCGGACACGGTCAGCATGTCTGTCTCCCCCGGCTCCCGGCAGGTGCTCTCCATGCTGGCCGACTGCGGCGCACTCTCTGATATTCTGGCCTCCGGGGCCAGATTGCTGGAATGCGCCTGCGGTCCCTGCATCGGCATGGGTTTCTCACCCAACTCCGGCGGCGTGAGCCTGCGCACCTTTAACCGGAACTTTGAGGGCCGCAGCGGCACCGCCGATGCAAAGGTATATCTCGTTTCCCCGGAGACTGCCGTGGCTTCCGCCCTCACGGGGGAGATCACCGACCCCAGGAGCCTTGGTCTCGAGCCGATCGAAATAGAAATGCCCGCCTCCTTCAAGCTGGACGACAGCGCCGTGATTCCCCCGGCGGACCCCGATGAAGCGGCGGCGCTTGAGGTCCTGCGGGGCCCCAATATAAAGCCTTTCCCCGAGGGAAAGCCCGTGGGGGACAGCATTTCCGCCAGCCTCACCCTCAAGGTGGGGGATAATATAAGCACCGACCATATCATGCCCGCCGGGGCCAAGATTCTGCCCTACCGCTCCAATATTCCCAGGCTCTCCGCGTTTTGCTTTGCCGTCTGCGATAAGGACTTTGCCAAAAACGCCAAAGCGGCGGGGGAGAGCATCATCGTAGGCGGGGCCAACTACGGCCAGGGGTCCTCCCGGGAGCACGCGGCCCTGGTACCGCTTTATCTGGGCGTCCGGGCCGTGATTGCCGTGAGCTTTGCCCGCATCCACGCGGCGAACCTCATAAACGCGGGCATCCTGCCCCTGACTTTTCAAGACCCGGCGGACTACGGGCGGCTGGAGCAGGGGGAAAGGCTCCTCCTCTCCGGCATTGACGCGGGCCTTGACAGCGGGGAAATAACGCTTACCGCCGCCTGCGGCGAGATCAAGCTCCGCTGTGCCTTTACGGAGCGCCAGAAAGCGATGCTCCGGGCCGGCGGCTTGCTTAACTACACAAGAGAGGCGAGAGACTGATGGAAGATTTCATTGAAAAAGCGGCGGAGCATTTCAAGGCTCTGCTTGAGGAACAGCTCCGGCGCCAGGAGCGCATGGAGAGGGGCGCCGGAAACCGGGACTTTGCCGGGGCGGATAAAATCATCATAGGTGTCGTTCCCGGGGACGGTATCGGCCCCATTATTATGGCGCAGGCCAGACGGGCTCTGGAAAAGCTCCTCGCCGGGGAACTGGCCAAGGGCCGGGTAGCGCTGCGGGATATCGGGGGTCTGACCATTGAGAACAGGCTGGAAAAGGGGCAGGCGGTTCCCGATGAGGTGCTGGCGGAGATCAAAGCCTGCGACGTGCTCCTGAAAGGCCCCACCACCACGCCCAAGGGCGGCAGCCTGGAAAGCGCCAATGTGACGCTGCGGCGGGAGCTGGATCTCTATGCCAACGTCCGCCCGGTGACCGTCCCCGAGCAGGGAATCGACTGGATCTTTTTCCGGGAGAACACCGAGGGAGAGTATGCCCTGGGCAGCCGCGGCGTGGAGCTGCCGGGCAAGCTCAGCATGGATTTCAAGGTCACCACCGACGCGG
>OLPA01000384.1_pt1 | contig 41057 bp, 39 predicted proteins | sample 1672811 | NCBI WGS metagenome assembly OLPA01 (sample SAMEA3136726, study PRJEB25190) | human gut metagenome | biome: human gut; feature: human-associated habitat; material: faeces | place: Austria | collected 2013
CATATAACACTAAAGCCGTTACGGAATACCGCAACGGCTTTAATCATAATCAAACGGAGAACAGAAATGACACATATACGCCCCGCAACCGAGTCCGATGCTTCACGCATCGCAGAAATAATCGTCACAAATTACAGGGTAAATTTCTACCCGTTTTTCAGAAATGACGCCTTTTATTTCGGTGAACTGAACGTCCTTGACACTGCCAAAGAATATTCAGCAGGCTCAGCCGCACTTAAAAACACATTTGTCTATGACGATGGTGTAATAAAAGGCATTATACGCATTTCGGGCAACGAGGTCGAAAAGCTGTATGTAGAGCCGCTTTTTCAGAATCAGGGCATAGGTGCAGTGCTTCTCGGTTACGCTATCAACAATTTTGCCGTCAATGAGCTGTGGGTGCTTGAATACAACAAGCGTGGAATAGATTTTTATCGCCGCAACGGATTCAGCCTTACCGGCGAAAAAATCACAGAAGATGAATTTGTGCCGCTATTAAAGATGAAAAGAGAATAAGCCGACATTATTTCTTAAGGACAGCATATTGTACAAGATGCTTTTTAATCCTCAATATCCATCTGCTTTTTGTATGTATCGCCAGTTACTACAGGGAATGAATCTCCTGCTGCTGATTTTTCAGCGCCGTTGTCAGTCCACTTCTGATCGAAGATAGCCTGCTTAGCTTCTGTACTTGCTGTCCAGTATGTAGCGAATGTATATGTAGCTTTAAGTTTTGCTTTTTCATCATCGTTCCATTCTTTGTTTCCGTCATCAGCTGCATAGTTGTGAATACAAATTGGATCCATAACTACCTTGATTGTATTTCCACAGTAATCTGTTGATGGGAATGGATAAATATCCCAATCCTTTGAATCAATGTATGATTCGCTTTCCTTAGCTGATTCATCAGCACCTGCTGTTAAGTACCAAGGATCTGTAATATTTGTTAAACATCTGTTGTTACAGAAGTAATACCATGAGTAAGTCTTGCTTTCAATCTTAATATCTTTTGAAAGTGTTCCTGCACCTTCAGCAACGTCGATTGTTGAAGCAGCCCATTTTGGAATGTAGCTTAACAATGACTTAACTTCATCGCTGTCAAGATCAACTGTACCTTTTTCTTTAATCTGCTTATTAATTGTTGTTGTTCCCATATTAATGATATTAACAGGTGTGCTCTTGTCACCCCAGAAGCTTGTGTTGTCTGACTTTGTGAAGAATCTTGTATATTCATCAATTGTCCAGTCAGGATCAGGAACGTTAATGTTCTTGCTTTCTGCTAAAGCTTTGTTTACCCAAATACCCCAAGGGATTGAGAATGATGGTAGTCCACCCTGGAAACCGTAGTAGTTAAGGTTACTCATAAGGTTTTCATTGTATGCCTTATATGTTTCATCATCAGAGAATACTGATAAGTCTGCTGCAAGACCTTTCTTAATGTCATTTGTTACGCTAGTTGATGCCCAGATATCAGGGTACTTACCATATTTAGCCTTAAATGATGTCATTTCCTGTTCCCACTTTGGTGTTCCTGGCTGATCAGGGTCACCAGTCTTTGCCCAAAGATTAATCTTTATATTAGGATATAATTTCTTAAACTGTTTTGCTACTGCATAAACCTGAGCCACATTCTGTGATGTAAGCTTGTCTGTTGACAAATCCATGCCTCCGATATCTTCGTAATATTTGCTATCACCTGACCAAGTCATAATAGAAATATCTGCTGTTGTGTCTGAAGCCAAACCAGTTGTAAGACCAATCTTTGTTGTTGAGTCTTCACCTTTCTTTCCTTCGTTCTTAGATTTGCCGCCACATCCTGTAAGCACCATTGATGCTCCAAGAACGGCTGTTAATGATAAAGCTAATGCTTTACGGCCAAATTTTTTCATCATATTTTTCCTCCTTACTATTTTGATAAAATCATTTCACCTACATTAGAATTCACATAGTGATTTCCTTAAAACTTATTCTAGCACAACAATATGTACAAATCAACAATTAAAAACGATTTTTCATTTCTTTTTCTTGTATACTTTTCACATTTTAAAATATTTTCAGCTTCCTCATTGTCTACCGAATCATAAAAAAAGTAGAGGTACTGTAGTGCGATCGCACGATTTATACCAGTATCGTGTAAAGCATATTTTTTTAATAATGATAAGGATCGTTTTTCCCAGTAAGCAGATTCTTTTATATTACTGAAATGGGGTTCCGTTTCTTCGTTAATGCTTGGGGCATAAATTATAGATAATTCCCATGCAGCTAAGGCGCTATAGATGTCATTATATCGCTGAGCAATTTTGTAGAAAAATATAGAATTCTCATAACGTTGTTCAAGATTTCCCATCGGGGTGCGATAAAAACAGTTATCATATTTCGATAGTATGTTACCTATCATATAGGCATATTGTCCATCTGTTGCCATTGATTTTAATTGATTAAGATTAGCTTGTTCTTCAGCAATGACATCCTCTATATGATGGTTTATGAATTCTTGTATGTATTTAAGAATGAGTTGCTTATTCTTGTCAGATATTGTATTTTTTTTGAAGTTATTTAAAGAATTTTTTGCTTTTGAAAAAAGATTTTGTGGATCTATTCTTTTTTTGGGGGAAATAACTTTTTCTTCTATGCTGGTAATATTTGATAATATTTTTTTTAAATTAAGAGTTTGTTTTTGATTGCTTCTATCGTGGGGATATTCTATGAAATTTTGATTTACTTGGTGACCGCAAATAAAACAAAATTTGGCGGTATCTGGCAATTTAGTACCGCAATTTATGCAAAACATAGTGAACCTCCTTAAAAAACATCTTTTTGTAAAATCTTAATTGTAATTATAACTAATTTAAAATTTTAAGGATAGCTTAGGAGCAATTCCAGAACGAACTAGACACAGAAGGGACCGTTTTCTGCATTAGTGGTTCCAAATCAATGTATGGTAGAGGTAATTTGCCTGCTGAGATGACTCAATTGATTGGAATCTATTTTGTCAAATAAAGCATAGGATGTTTCACATTATATTCTTGAAAAAGCTGCAGCTGGTGGAAATCAAAGAGGGGGGATCTTATTTTGAAGACAGCAGTGAAAATAAACTGTTTAGGGAAAATGTTTTATGGACGATTTATATCATTTCAGAAATGGAATTTGATGACTGTGCAAAAAATGTTGATATAAACAAATTTGAATGATAAAGATAAAATTGGGTGAGTTTTACCGAAGTTAGTTTTCTGGAATATGAGTGCATGGAATTGGCAAGTATCTGTAAAAGAGGATGAAAGCGGTGCAATTCTTGTATTGGGATGCTCGTTAGTCGTTATTGAAAAGGTGTTTGGTGGAGAAATGTTACCTTGGGGCAATTTATGTTTGACGTTATCCTCATATACCCGAGGTATGACCGCGCCTTTATGTGAAAACCGGGTTATAGGACGTTTTATCCTATAACCCGAAATGATGGCGCATGATCTGCTTGCACTTTATAAAGATGATTGGCAGATGACAATGATTTTAGAGAAAATGTTTGAGACCCATCCGGTCACCTGCTTTGCAAAACTTACGGATAAAAGTATAATTGCCATATTGAATACCATGAAAAGAGAATTTGCTCATAATGGATACCGTTTTTACGATTTTATTCAAGGCGGAATTTTGCATACGCTGGAAATTAACCGCAAGGTGAACTTCGGTTGGCTGTTTGGGGTGAAAACGGGCGGCAGAAAAGAGTATATCTATGCGGGAGAAAAGTTTAAAGAAATTGCGCTGGAAAGATATAAAAACTTCTGATTGTTATACTGCGGGAAATCATCAAGCGGATCATCAGGGGGAGTGTCATTTTATCTGACGGAAGGCAGTATAAAAATGGGTCTTACGTTTCAACAGCGGGCAGAATTGTTTTGAGGACATGTAAACCATTCTGTGCAGTCCTCGGAATCGGATAGTAAATAAGGGCAGAACCGTTTTTGATGGCGCTGCTTTTTTTATTGCCCGGAAATTATAACAAAACCTGTTTCTGCAAAAGAGAAGACTGTTCATTTTGCGAAAGGATTTTACTGCTTCCGATATATTTTTTCTATGTTATGGCAAAAGACAATACGGCAGGAGTTGCCGCGGCGGGGGAAGTCTGATACGATGGGAAAATGAAAGCGAGGAGTTATGAGGACATATTATGATATCGGACTGAATTTATTTACCCGTTCTTTTCCTGATCCGGAGCGGATTATTGCGGACGCGGAAGCGGCGGGAATCTGCTGCATTCTTACGGGCTCGGAAGCGCGGGAGAATGAGCTTGTGAATGAGTTCGTGAAAACCCATGATGTTTATGGCACGGCGGGTATCCATCCCCATGTTGCTGATGGTGCTGCTGACAAGGATCTGGAACGGATCGAGGAAATCATCCTTTCCAATCCAAAGATCGTGGCGGTGGGGGAATGCGGACTGGATTATGACCGGATGTATTCGACGAAGGAAAACCAGCTTTATTATTTCAAAAAGCTGATTGCTCTCGGTGAGAAGCTGAAGAAGCCGCTGTTCCTCCATGAACGGGACGCGGAGGAAGATTTCATTTCCTGCTTTGCCGGGCATGAAGACATATGCAGGCGTTCGGTGGTACATTGCTACACGGGAAATAAAAAGACGGTGGAGACGCTTTTGGACATGGGATTTTCCATCGGGATCACCGGATGGATCTGTGATGAGCGCCGGGCGGAGGCATTGCGGGAAGCGGTGAAAATCATTCCCTTGGACCGCATTCTTTTGGAAACGGACGCGCCCTACCTCACTCCGCGGGGGATTCCCGGCCTTAAGCGGACGAATGTGCCTCAGAATATCGTATATGTCGCCCGGACCCTTGCCCACTACATGGGAGTCAGCGAAGAGGACGTGATCCGTCACGCGAAAGTAAATACAGAGCGGATTTTCGGGGTATGACGCTGTTTTTGTGAGAAGGGGCGCAGGAAAGATTGCAGAAAAGGTTTAAGAAAAATACAGAGAGATCAGCACATGCCGAAGGGAAATTATGGACAAAATAGCGGTTTATATACATGGAAAAGATGGCAATGTAAATGAAGCGGAGCATTATAAACCTCTGTTTCCCCAATATGACGTAAAAGGCTTCGATTACAAAGCGCAGACACCTTGGGAGGCAAAGAAAGAATTTCCGTTCGCTATCCGTTCTCTGTGTAAGGAATATGAGTCGGTGACTCTGATTGCAAACAGCATAGGGGCGTACTTCGCGCTGCATTCGTTAGCCGGACAGCGGATCGAAAAAGCATTTCTGATTTCCCCGATTGTTGACATGGAAGAACTGATCATACAGATGATGGCACAGGCGGGCATAATAGAGGGAGAATTGGAAAAGAGAAAAGAAATATATACATCCTGTGGGGAAAAATTATCGTGGGAGTACCTGTGCTATGTCAGAAAGAATCCTCTTGCCTGGAATATTCCTACCGAAGTATTGTATGGGGAGAGCGACCATATGACATCCTGCGAAACGATATCCGCATTTGTGAGGTTGACCGGCGCGGGATTGACGGTGATGAAAGGCGGCGAGCACTGGTTTCATACAAAGGAGCAGATGGCATTTCTTGATGCATGGATTAAACGGTCGCAGTGATGGAATTTATAGGAGGTAAACTGATGGAAATTTTACTTATGTCGTATTTAGCCGGAACCAAGGCGATTGTTGAGAAATATCTTTCAAAAATGACTGATAAGAAGATAACGTTCATACCTACTGCCGGAAATGTTGAGGAATATACTGGGTTTATCGATGAAGGTGTCGGTATGCTGAAAGAATTAGGCTATGAAATAGAGATTGTCGATATTGCAAAATATGAAGAAGAGGTCCTGAAGGATAAATTTTTAAAAGCGGAATGTATATGTATATCGGGAGGCAATACCTTTTATTTACTGCAGGAATTAAAAAGAAAGAATCTTACAGAGCTTTTATCGGGCAGGATTAAAGAAGGCATGTTCTATATGGGTGAATCGGCGGGAGCGATGATTATGTCGAAGGATATCGTATATAGCCAGATCATGGATGATAAAAATGCCGCGACAGAATTAAAAGATTACTTCGGATTAAATGTATTTAAATACTATATTCTGCCGCATATTGGAGAATGTCCTTTTAAGGAAACTGCGCAGGAAACCTTGGATTTTTATAAGGATAAGATAGATTTGATACCGATAAACAATAGGGAGGCGGTATTAGTGAAGGATAATGGATATAAAATATTAAAAGAAATGGAAAATGAATAGGACAGTTCTGTTTGTTCAACTGAAATAATGAAATAAAATTTTATCACGCAGCTGTACACGAAACGGTAAATCGAAAAAGGTTTACTGTTTTTTGTTGCCCGTCGATCCGTATATTTTTCTAAAAATAAAATTTTTCCACAAAAGTATATCGAATGACTTGAATATTTCGATATATCCTGTTATAATAAGGGCACAAAATCGGATGAGCCGAAGAATACTGTGTGAATCTATATCAGGTGATGTCTTTGGTTAGGATGACTTTGAATGAACTCTCGGACCTCCGGCCAATCGTAAAAAACTCCGGGAAGACAATCTTTTGTTTCACAGTTTTTTTGAAAGGTGGTTTATTTATGGCAAACATTCAGAAACAGTATGATCTTTTCATTGACGGCAAATTTGTACCCGCCTCTGACGGCAAAACTTTTGAAGCCCATAACCCGGCCAATGGTGAAGTTTTAGCTTCTTTTGCGGAAGCGACCAGGGAAGATGTGGATCTGGCGGTGAAAGCTGCCCGGCGCGCCTTGAAATCCTGGCGCAAGACTTCTCCTATTGAAAGACAGAATTATCTCCTGAAGATTGCGGATATTATTGATCAGAATGCTGAGCATCTGGCTCTGGTCGAAACGCTGGACAACGGCAAGCCGATTCGTGAAACCAGCGCGGTGGATATTCCTATGGGGGCGGACCATTTCCGTTATTTCGCAGGATGCATCCGTGCGCAGGAAGGCACGGCGACGATGCTTGACGACAATACGATGTCTCTTGTGATTCATGAACCGATCGGTGTGGTCGGCCAGATTATTCCCTGGAATTTCCCATTCCTTATGGCTTGCTGGAAGCTCGCTCCGGCGCTGGCTGCAGGCGATACGATCGTTATCAAGCCGTCTTCCCATACGTCCCTGTCTCTCATGGAACTGGTCAGGCTGATTGCCGATGTACTGCCGGCAGGCGTGCTGAATGTGATTACCGGTGCCGGATCCAAATCCGGGCAGTGGATTCTTGATCATCCCGATTTCGACAAGCTGGCATTCACAGGCTCTACTGAAATCGGCCGCAGCGTATATCAGGCAGCTGTAGACAAACTGATTCCTGTCACTTTGGAACTCGGCGGCAAATCGGCCAACATGATTTTTGATGACTGTGATCTGGAGCAGGCGGTGGAAGGTGTGGCGACAGGCATCCTCTTCAATCAGGGACAGGTCTGCTGCGCCGGTTCCCGCGTGTTTGTGCAGGAAGGCATCTTTGACAAGTTTATCGCCAAGCTGAAGGCAACTTTTGAAGGCGTCAAAGTGGGCGACCCGACAGATCCGTCTACCCAGCTGGGGGCGCAGATTTATAAGAGCCAGCAGGAAAAGGTGCTGAAATATATTAAGATCGGTCTGGAAGAGGGCGGCGAGCTGGTGACCGGCGGCGAACGCTACACGGAAAACGGATGCGACAAGGGCTTCTTCATGAAACCGACCATTCTCATTTCGAAGACAAATGCGGCACGCGTATGCCAGGAAGAAATCTTCGGGCCGGTCGTTGTGGTGCAGAAGTTCAAGACGGTTGATGAAGTTATCGAACTGGCGAACGACAGCGTCTACGGTTTGGGTGGCGGCGTTTTCACAGGCAGCCTGAATACGGCCATGAAGGTCAGCCGCGGCGTACAGACGGGCCGTGTCTGGGTCAATACGTACAATGCGATTCCCGCGGGCGCTCCCTTCGGCGGTTACAAGGAGTCCGGTATTGGCCGTGAAACCCACAAAGTCATGCTGGAACATTACAGCCAGACGAAGAACATCATGATCAATTTGAAAGAGGGCACCACGGGCCTCTATGATGTGAAATAAGGCAGGAAAATAAAAAAGACGCGGCGGCGTCTTTTTTATTTCTCCGGTGGAAGCCGGAAATGATGTTTTGGCTTGTAGTTTTCATTTTTTCTGAAGGATCTTGATGATTTCCCCGGTGTAGGCGCTGTGGTTATTGCCGGCGCGGCGCCCTGTGTTCCACTCGTCATACGCGCTCTTGTCGGTGTAATGATCCGGCGTCATCTCGGCGGTATAAATTTTTTTGCATACGAAGATGAGATCCGCTTCTTCAATGCCTGCCGCGTCGCCGATGGCAAGAGGGTGGAGTCCGGAGCCTTCATACTTGTTTTCATCCCGGCCGGAGTGGCTGCCCATGTAGCTCATCTGCGGTTTATGTTTCTCCGGGAGGAATGACAGGGTGAAATAGTCCTGGCTGTCGAGAATCGTTTTGGTGAAACGGCTCTGTCGGATGTAGATGGTGGCGGTTTTCTTTCTCCACATGACGCCGAAGCCGCCCCAGGTGACGAGAAGCGTATTGCATTTCTCTATATTTCCCGCGGTTACAAGGACGTACTTGCTCCATGAGGTAAAAGGGTTGATGTTTATTTCTTCCGGGGTGATTTCTGTAAAAGCCATCACAAGCCTCCTTTTATAAATGATTTGTAATTGACATAAACAGTATAACAAATCCGTGAGAATCAGGCGAGGAGGAGGAGCGGGGAAAGCGGTGCGGCAGCCATTTGACATTCGGGAATGCATTGGATATAACTGTATATTGTAAGAGAATATTAAAATGATAAAAGGGAAGGAGGAGCTATGGAAAAAAATACAGGCTGGAAGCGTATCGTGTACCTGATGTGTGCCATCCAGGTGGGTGCGGGAATCGCGATGATCGGTGTCATGGCGTTTCTTCCTCTTTTTCTTGGTGAAATCGGTGTCACTGATGCGGGCGAGGCGGCTTTCTGGGCGGGGCTCATTTCAGGGGTCACGCCGTTTATGATTGCTCTTTCCGCGCCTTTCTGGTCTATCCAGGCGGACCGCCGCGGCCCGAAACTTGTCATGTCCATCGTCCTTGCGGCGGTGACACTGACAGCGTTTCTCTGCGCCGTGTCTACTTCGCCGTGGCAGGTGTTTGTCTTCCGCCTGCTGCAGGGGCTGGTGGGCGGTTTCGTTCCCATCGGACTGTCGGTCATTGCTTCCGTATCTCCGGAAGAAGAAACGTCCCGCACGCTCGGTTACTTTCAGGCGGCCATGGTGTCAGGCATTATGTTCGGCCCTCTTGTGGGAGGTCTTGTGGCAGACACGCTGGGGTACCGCATGCCCTTTGTCTTCTTTGGCGTCCTGTCCCTGATCTGTCTGATCTGCCTCCGCCTGTTCATGCCGGAAATCCATCGCAAGGGGGCGTCGGGAGAAAAATCTTCCACCTGGCAGGAATTGAAATATTTTGCTGCCATTCCCCGCGTGCGTCTTATGGTGGGGATCCAGTTCCTCTGTAATTTCGGTATCACCGGTATCGGTCCCATACTCCCTCTTTACATCAAGGACATGCTCGGCGGCGGGTCGGAGATTATCGCCACGATCGTAGGCATCATTATATTTCTTGCCGGCGGCGCGAGCGCGCTCTGCTCTCTTTCCACAGGGGCGGTGACGGCCCGCGTTTCTCTGCCGCGGCTTTTGACAGCGGCGACCGTTTTTGTGGGACTGACTTTTATCATGCAGTATATGATGACAAACGTGTGGGGGCTTGGTTTCTTTCGTGCCGTTACAGGAATCGGCATGGGGTTCATCATGCCTGTGGCCAATACGCTCATCGCGCAGGCGGTGCCCAATGAAAAGAGATCCATCGTCTTCGGCGTCGTGTCAAGCGTCGTTCTCATGGGCAACGTGGCGGGCCCTGTATGCAGCGGAGCGCTTGCCATGGTATGCGGCTATGCGGCCGTTTTCTGGTCTACCGCGGTTGCGTTCTTTGCGGCAGGTATTGTCGTATATATCAATTTCAAAGATGAAATAAACGGAAATAAGGAGATTTGATTGCGTTTTTTCTTTAAAATAGTAAAAATACTGATTCTTTTTCTTCTGCTTGCCTTTGTCGGAGCAGGATTCTATGCGGGAAATGCCGCTTATGAAACGATGCTCACCGCGCCGTGGGAAAAAATCCTCGGCGTGACGAAACAGACGGCAGATCTTTCGCGCATTCACCGCAGGGAGCAGAAGGACGGTTGGCAGCCCGTGGAAATCCGTTCCGCTGACGGGACGAAACTTCGCGGAACCTACATCGAAAACAGCCGCTCTTCTGACCGTACGGTTATTCTTCTTCACGGGCTTTATCAGAATCGCTCCATGTGCATCCCTTATGTGGATATGTATCGGGATATGGGGTATAATGTCCTCCTCATCGACCAGCGGGGCCACGGAGAAAGCGGCGGCAGCCATACCACCTGGGGTCTTCGTGAAACAGACGATCTTGATGCCTGGACAGAGTGGCTGAGAGGAAAGGACGGCGGTGTGAAAATCGGTATGCATGGGATTTCGCTCGGCGCGGCGATGGCTCTTATTTACAGCGGAACGGAAAGAGGGAAAAATATTTCTTTCTATGTGGCTGACAGTGCTTATGGGGGCATGATGGAACTGGGGAAGGACAAGATCTCCGCCTATACCGGCGATCCCCGGTTTTTGTGGGGGATGGATCTCGTGGAGCCTTTTTTCCAAAGCGTCCTGTGGCTGAGGAGCGGAAAGACACTGTCCGACATAGATCCGCTGGAGGCGGTCAGACGTATGACAGCGCCTGTCCTTTTTCTCCACGGCGGCGCGGACACACTCATTCCGCCGAAGACGGCAGAGGAACTACTGCAGGCATCAGGAAGCAGCAAAAAGGAACTTTTTATTTTTGACGGCGCGGGCCACACCATGGAAATGGCGGCAAACGGCGATGCTTACCGGAAGGCGGTCCGCGTATTTCTTGAAAGTCTTTCTCAAAACATGTGATACAATAAAAGACAGAGAAGTGATGAATCGAGAAAGGAGCGACCATGCTGATCCGTGAACGTACAGAGGAGCTGGAAAAGAAACTTCTGAGTCCTAAAGCGGCTTTTTCCGCGGACGCAAAAAGAAGCAGGGAGGAAACGGAAGATCCCATGCGCACGAAATTTCAGCGCGACAGGGACCGTATTCTCCACAGCAATTCTTTCCGCCGGCTGAAACATAAGACACAGGTATATATCGCGCCTGAAGGCGACCACTACCGGACACGCATGACGCATACCCTGGAAGTGGCGCAGATCGGCCGTACGATGGCCCGCGCCCTGCGGCTGAATGAAGACCTTGTGGAAGCCATCGCCATGGGCCACGACCTGGGACACACCCCTTTCGGACATGTGGGAGAGCAGGCGCTCCGCGACGTATGCGGACATTTCGAGCATAATGAGCAAAGCGTGCGCATCGTGGAATGTCTTGAAAATGACGGCAGAGGACTCAATCTGACCGAGGAAGTGAAAGACGGCATGCTCAACCATTCAGGGAATCTCAAGGCGCACACGCTGGAAGGCGGGCTCATCAAGTACGCTGACCGTATTGCCTATCTCTGCCATGACTATGATGACGCGGAAAATATGGGACTCATCTCGGCAAAGGAACTGCCCGACCGTGTCCGCCGCGTGCTGGGAACGACCCACTCCTCCATGATTACAGCCATGGTACAGAATCTGGTGGAAAATTCCATGGATGAAGATACCATACACATGGACAAAGAAGGGGACGAAGTCCTTCTTGAATTCCGGTCCTTCATGTTTGACCGGGTCTACATGTCACAGCCGCTCATCCCCGATCGGAAACGGGGACATGGCGTAGTCGTCATGCTTTATGAATGGTACATGAGCCATCCTGATGAGCTGCCGGAGAAGCAGAAAAAACTGGCGCAGGGAAATATTTCCTTGGCTGCCAGAGATTACATCAGCGGGCTTACCGATAATTTTGCCATCAACCTGTTCAAAGAGAAATATATGCCCAAGTATTGGAACCTGTAAATCAAAAAGCCGTGAGGAAAGAAAACGAAAAATCCTCATGGCTTTTCCTGTAATTGATACCGCGGCAGTATACTTCATTTTATACTTCTTGTTTACGATTAAAAGGTGGGCATGATGTCCCGTAATCCTTGTATTTCTTTACAGCATCGTGCTGAGCTTTCCCACTCTTTGGGAATGGCGCGCTTCAGAATAGAACTTGAGGAACTTCCGCGCGATGACGGAGAGCGGGCGGCCTTTGACCTTGACAACCGTTTTGTACAGTTCTGTGTCGGCTTCTTCGATACGGCGGCAGGTGAAATGACAGCCGATGTCCTCCCCCGGCTCAATGGGAACGAGGCTTACGCCGTAATCATCTTCCGCCCATTGGAGTGCCGCGGTCCTTGTCGTGCAGATGCTGAGAATATTCGGCTTTAAATTGTGTGCCTTAAAAATTTTGTTCATGATCAGATTGCAGCCTGCAGATGCACAGAGCGGCAGAGAGGCCAGATCTTTAATGGAAACCGTTTCCTTGTCGCCGATGTCGGTGAGGAATTTGGAATTTTTCGAGAAAATGGCGCAGATATCTTCTTCTCTCTGGAATAAGACTTCAAAATCGTTTTGGTGTATCAAAGGAACACTTAAAATGCCCAGTTCCGTGATACCGGAAAGAAGCTGCTGTGACTGTTCATTTACACTGCCTTCGTAGATTTCATACACCACATTCGGAAACAAGTCATGGAACGGTTCCAGACAGGTTTTAATAAAAATGGACGAACGGGAGTTGGCGGCACTGATACGCAGCGTGCCGCGGTTTCCGTCGCTGATGTCATCAATCTCGATCCGTGCCATATCTTCCAGTGAGCAAATATACTTCGCCTTGTGGTAGAGGATTTTTCCTGCGTCCGTTAAGATCAGATGCTTGCTTCCTCTTGTTGTGATAATTAATTTTGTACCGAAATACCCTTCCAGTGATTTCAGCTGCTTGGAAAGCGCCGGCTGGGCGATATGGACAAATTCAGAGGCGGACGTCATGCTGCCTGCTTCCACGATGGCCAGAAAGTTTCTGTAATTGTCTATTTCCATGAGTAGACTCCTTTTCAATGCAATGGAAAAAGTGTACCTTCTTTTCCGTCTCGATGCCGGTCGAATTTGCATTTGTCGGAGTTTGCTGTATCCTTATATAGATTAGTATATTATTAGTTGCAAGTCAATAAAAAATATGCAAAAACAGAAATATTTCTAATAAGAAATATTTTAAATTCCAATCCGATATTTTTATTTTCTTTCCAACTGGTGTACTGTATAGACACAAGAAAGGCTGCCGGCCAAGTAGATTTGCATAATGTACTGAGTTTGCTGTTTCCAAAACAGAGAGGAGAATTATTATGACAGTTCAGAAGAAAAAGGCTTTTGGCAGAATTTTGCGCCATCGTCTTGACGCTGCAAAGTTATTCCCGAATTTAGGTGAGAAAGGGAAAGATTTCACCGATTATATCCAGGGCGCGCCTGTTAGCAAAGAGGAGCTTGCCCGTCATGCAGAAAGAATCAGATTATCTCTTGTGACAAAATAATATCGGATTGGCTCTCACCTTCCCAGATTCGATTTTATGATTGTCCCTTTAGCAAAATGGCTTGCCTGTGCAGGTCATTTTTTTATTGCTCTTTTGGGAAATAGGCGGACATCAGTACAAAACCGTTCTAAACGGTCATGCCCGCATTACTGAGTCGGCGAAAGAAGTCGTCATAATGAAAGGAAACGCTGATCGTCATTCAGGGTGTCGGCGAAGAATCTATTACTCTGGTGATGTCTTACCAGCGTCCCTCCTCGCAGAAACAGATCCTTCGCTGCCGCTCTTAGCTCCTAGCTGCTAGCCCTTAGCTCCTAGCTGCTAGCTGCTAACCGCTAACCGCTAACCGCTAGTTGCTAACAGCTAACAGCTAATGACTAATGACTAATGGTAAAGAGAAAATAATTTTTATTCTGATGTGGAAATAAAAAATATTAAAGAATAATTAGTAGAACGGAAGGGCGGTTTATTCCCTGCAGGAAAGGGAAGCGGGCTTTTCAGGGTCTATATTTTATTGCCTATATTTCATATTAAAAAGAAAAAATAGGAATAACTTATTTATAAGGCATATCTAAATATTCTTATAAGATATTTTTAATATTTTAGAATAAATGTTAATCTTTTATCAGCCAAAGGAACGACGGCAGGAAACCGCTCCGCAGTGATCCGGAATTAATCGGCCTGCTCTGAAAAAAGAAGCGGTTAAAGTGCATGGCAGCCCCTGCCGGCATGTTTCTTATGACGAACTGATGGAACCTTGCGAAAATGGCGGTTCCGTATTTCCTAAAGTCCCGGACAGAAAGGAGGTTGCTGCATGGAAATGGAAGAAGAGGAAAAACGTAAGATTCGTGAATTCCTGAAGAAGGTGGATAAAAAATATTATCGTCCCGATATCAAAGAAAGGAAATCCTTGTCCGAAGAAATGGTAGATGCGGCAGAAGAGACGGGCGGAACTATTCCTCCTTTGGAGGAGGAGTAACCCTGCAGGTAGGAAATAGTTCAGAAAACGTCTTGGTGATTACTGCACTTTTATGACTTATTTCATGCTTACAATTACCATTGCTTTTACAGGATTGGGGGAGTATTCAATTTATGGAAATGATTATGATGATGGATCCGGCAGTGAAGTGTCTTTGCCTTCTTGCTGTCGTGGCGATCCTCTTTGTTACGGAAAAACTTCCGCTGGCGGTGACGTCAGTTTTCGCAGCCATTTTTTGCTGGCTTCTGGGCCTTGTGCCGATTGAACAGGTATTTCTGGGACTTGCCGATTCGACGGTCGTCCTCTTCGGCGGTATGTTTATCGTAGGCGCCGCCATGTTTTACACCGGTCTTGCCCAGGATATCGGCGGGCAGATCGTCAAGCTTTTTGGTACGGGGGAAATTAAACTGATGGTCGGCATTATGGTTATTGCTGCTGTCATGTCTGCCTTCCTGTCCAATACAGGCACCACGGCGTGTCTTATTCCGGTGGTTATCGGTATCTGTAAAGAAGCGCACATTCCCGTTTCCCGTGAAATGATGCCCCTTGCCTTTGCGGCAGGTCTCGGCGGTACCTGCACCCTCATCGGTACCCCTCCAAACATCATTGCGAACGTCGCCCTGAAAGCGGCGGGCATGGGGGACCTCCAGTTCGGCTTCTTTGAATATGCCTGGGTCGGTGTGCCGATTACCGTGGCAGGTATTCTTTACATGGTATTCATCGGCCGCCACCTGCTGCCTAAGACAGACGCCGATGATTTTAATGTGGATGAAGTGGAACAGGAAATTGAAGCCAATGAAACATCCAAAACAAAGAAAATTATCTGCGGTATAATCATGCTCGGTGTAATTATCACCATGGCGACAGGCTTCGTACCGCTGGAAATTGCGGCGGTTATCGGTGCTCTTCTCTGTGTCATCACCGGCTGCCTTTCCGAACGCCAGGCGTATGATTCCATTGATTGGGTCACCATTTTCCTCTTCGCCGGCATGATTCCGCTGGCGAGCGCTATGAATACCTCCGGTGCGGGGAAACTCATCGCGGAATATACAGTGGCGGCTCTCGGCGGAAATCCGTCTCCCTATGTCATCACCGCGGTGCTCTTCATCCTGGCCGTTGTCCTGACGCAGTTCATGAGCAATACCGCTTCCAAAGCGCTCCTCTGCCCTGTGGGCATCGCTTTGGCAGCCCAGGTCGGCGCGTCCCCGCGGGCTGTTCTCATGGCGATTCTTATCGCATCCTCCTGTGCTTTCGCAAGTCCTGTAGGTACTCCGCCGAATACTCTCGTTCTCGGCCCGGGCAAGTACTCCTTTATGGACTTCGTCAAGTGCGGCACCGGTCTTGTTGTCATCTGCCTCGTGGTATCTATTGCGGTAATCCCCGTGGTATGGCCTTTCTTCCCGAATTAAGGGGGGTATGGCAGTATGACTGAAAACAGGAAATAGTAAGCCTGTTTTGCTGTCGAAATCAGAAAGTCTGTCGGATATATCAAACCGATGGACTTTCTTTTTTATGGATGGGGATATCAAGCCGTCAGTTGTTAGCCATTAGCTATTAGCCATTAGCTATTAGCAGTTAGCAGTTAGCAGTTAGCAACTAGCAGCTGGAAGCTAGTAGCTAGTAGCTAGTAGCTAGCCATTAGCTGTTAGCTGTTAGCTGTTAGCGGCAAGACGTCATCAGCGTAATAGATTCTTCACTCAGTGTTACTATTCCGTTTCCCGTCTTTCTCAAACAGCATTCTTGCGTCCATTCAGAATGACCGGGGACGGTAAGGTGCTATAATGAGGAAAGCGTCAGTCGTTATCCTGAACGAATGTGAAGGATCTATACCCGTGATGAGGGAGGTCGGTAAGGCGTCATCAGAGTCATAGATTCTTCACTCTGTGTCACTATTCCGTTTCCCGTCTTTCTCAAACAGCATTCTTGCTCCCGTTCAGAATGACCGGGGACGGTAAGGCGTCATAATGAGGAAAGCGTCAGTCGTCATCCTGAACGAATGTGAAGGATCTGCTGTCGAAATTTGTTAGAAAATAATTAATATTTTTAATTTAACTTGCGTATTTTCACTTGACACCGTATAATTCATATCAACAAATTTATACAGGTGGATGATGTATGCGGGAGAAAGCCGTTTGGCTTACCGAAGGAGTAACACTCTCAGGTGCCCTCAGGGGCGGTACCGTATGCGGACATACTCTGGAGAGTGCCATTTTGGCCGCCGAAGGTGTAAGGATGCAGATCCAAATCTCTCAGGCAAAAGGACAGAGCAAAAGACGCATGATTTTTAGCGTTATTTGGCAATATGCCGGCTTCCGGAGTACAAGTTTTACCTGGAGCCGGCTTTTTTATTTTCCCAAGGAGGGCGTTTTTTAAATGGATTTTTTAGCGGTATTGAATGAAATTGATAATTTTATCTGGGGGCCGCCGCTGTTGGTGCTTCTTGTAGGGACAGGGATCCTGCTTACAATCCGGCTGAATCTTTTGCAGATATTCAAATTGCCGAAGGCGCTGAGCCTGATTTTCAGGGCGCAAAATGCGGGCAGCGGTGATATCGATAGTTTCAAAGCTCTTTGTACGGCGCTCTCCGCGACGGTCGGTACGGGAAATATTGTAGGTGTCGCGACAGCGATCCATGCGGGCGGACCGGGGGCGCTTTTCTGGATGTGGATGGCGGCATTCTTCGGTATGGCGACAAAGTATGCGGAAGGCCTTCTTGCCGTCAAATATCGTGAGACTGATGAAAAAGGTGAAATTGCCGGCGGCCCGATGTACTATATTAAAAACGGCATGGGTGAGAAATACAAATGGCTGGGGGGGCTCTTTGCGTTTTTCGGTGTCCTCGTCGCGTACTTCGGTATCGGTACGTTTGCCCAGGTCAATTCCATTGTGGATATTACGAAGATGACCATCGGTCTTGATCCTGTCTGGACAGGGGCGATTCTCACCATTTTTGTGGCGGCGATTACTATCGGAGGTCTCCAGTCAATTGCGGCAGCGGCCAGCAGGATTGTTCCTGCCATGGCGTTTATTTATTTCCTGTCAACCATCGGCGTTCTGCTCGTTTTTGCCGATAAAGTTCCTGCAGCGGTTTCCATGATTTTTGAAAGTGCTTTTACCACCACGGCGGCAACAGGCGGTTTTCTTGGCGCGACTGTCATGATGGCGATGAAAAACGGCGTGGCCCGCGGAGTATTCTCCAATGAATCAGGTCTCGGTTCCGCTCCAATCGTGGCGGCTGCCGCTAAAACGAAATGGCCGGCTGAGCAGGGCCTTATTTCCATGACCGGTACTTTTATCGACACCATCATTATCTGTACACTGACCGGCCTAACGCTTGTAGTCACCGGTGTATGGTGCGGTATGGAAAACGGTGCGGCGCTTACAAATGCGGCGTTTACTTCCGCATTTCCTGTTTTCGGCGGATATATGCTGTTGATCGGTCTTGTTCTCTTTGCTTTCACGACGATCTTGGGCTGGAACTACTACGGCGAACGCTGCATGATTTATCTCGTGGGGACGAAGGGCGTTCTCCCGTACCGTTTGGTTTTTATCCTTCTCATTGCCAGCGGCGCATTCCTCAAACTGGAAGCCATCTGGATTCTTGCGGATATCGTGAACGGCCTCATGGCCATTCCGAACCTGATTGCTCTTCTTTTCCTGTCGGGCATCTGTGTCCGTGAGACGAAGAAATATATGGATCATCTGAAGACAGGCAAACCGTATGAAGAGTATGAGGATTGATCCGAATGAGATGAAAAACGCATAAAGAAAATCCGTTTTGATAAAAAATCGGTATAGAAATACCTGTTGCCATCTTGAAAAAACAGGTGTATAATTCGACACACATCAGAAAGTTAAAAATTTCTGATGGAGATTCCGCAGGCTGGGATACTGTTTCGGACAAATGAGTATATCCTGCCGGGGCATAACTGAATAAGTGGATGATGTACACTGAAAAATGACACGGAAGTGTCTGCCGAAGGAGTAACACTATCAGGCGTTCTTTGGAACACGAAACTATGTACGGACACGACTCTGGAGAGTCCCATTCAATTGGGCGCCGAAGGGGCAAAAATGGCTGACCGGGCCATTCCAATCTCTCAGGCAAAAGGACAGGGCTGGCATTGGGTAACACCCATTGTATACGTGGATGCGTACATGCATACAACCGCCGGCCCAAGTCATATAAGGCTTGAGTGCGGCGGTTTTGTTGTTGAAAGAATATTAGAAAAAGTAAAGGGGGAAACGAAATGGATATGACGGCAATGAATCAGATTGTGGGGGACATTGACAGCTTTGTCTGGGGGCCTGTGATGCTGTGTCTGCTCGTGGGTACAGGAATTTACCTTACGGCATACTTGAATTTCCGTACATGGCGCAATCTGCCTTATGCAATGAAAAGCGTGTTCTCCCGGGAGGCCCGTAAAACAAATCGGGGATCGGGAGATGTTTCTCCTTTTTCCGCGCTGATGACGGCGCTTGCTGCGACCATCGGCACGGGAAATATCGTAGGCGTGGCGACCGCCATGTTTGCCGGCGGTCCGGGCGCTCTGGTATGGATGTGGGTTTCCGCCTGCTTCGGCCTGACGACCAAGTTTTCTGAATGTATGCTTGGCTTTAAGTTCCGTGAAGTGAATGCGAAAGGGGAAATGAAGGGCGGCCCCATGTTTACCATGAAGAACGGGTTTAAGAATAAAAGAGCAGGACTTTTTATGGGATTTCTTTTTGCCATGTTTACCGTCATCGCTTCCTTCGGTATCGGGAATATGACCCAGGCCAATTCCATCACCACGGCGGTGAGTGCCACTTTCGGCTTTTCCAATGAAATTATAGGTATCGTCCTTACGGTTCTCACACTGGCGGTCATTGTCGGAGGGATTACTTCCATTTCCAGAGTATCGTCCCTCGTCGTTCCCGGAATGGCAGTTTTCTACATTGCTGCGGGGCTCCTCTGTATCGCTTTGAATTTTGAAAACGTACCGCACGGATTGTACCTCATTTTTATGATGGCTTTTGATCCTGCTGCTGTGGAAGGCGGTGTAGTCGGTACGATAACCGTTTCCGTGATGAATGCGGTCCGCTTCGGCGTGGCCCGCGGCTGTTTTTCCAATGAAGCCGGCCTCGGTTCTGCCGCTATTTCCGCCGCTGCGTCCACTACTGATGATCCGGCACGGCAGGGATATGTTTCTATGACGGGGACTTTCATCGACACCATCATTGTTTGCACCATTACCGGACTTACCATTGCATCTTCCGGCGTTTTGGGAACCGTCGGGCCTGACGGAAAACCGCTGGCAGGTGTAGAATTGACTATGGCTGCTTTTTCCACACATATCGGCACAGCGGGAAGCTGGATCGTTTCTATCGGCATTATGCTCTTCGCCTACTCCACCATTCTCGGCTGGGAATATAATGGCGAAAAAGCGTGGGAATATCTTTGGGGTACCCATAAATACAATATCATTTACCGCCTTGTGTTCTCCCTTGTCGTCTATGTGGGGGCGACACAGACCCTTGATCTCGTATGGAACCTGTCAGATATCGCCAATGCGCTCATGGCTGTTCCGAACCTTATTTCCATGCTGATTCTTGCTCCTGTTATTAAAGAAGAAGTTCTTCGATTTGAAGCGGTTATTGCAAAAGAAAAGGTGGAGAAAAAAGCGGCTATGCCGGAGAAGAATGAGGAAACGCTCCATATCTGATCAGTGCGAAAAGATCTCGGGTATTAAAAATTGCCCGGGATTTTTATTGGACTGTAACAGTGGAAAGAAATCTGTATTTCTGCCGTATGAAACAGGCAGGGCGAGATATGCGACTGAAAGGCATTTACAATGAAAAAGAAATCCTATATAATGAATTCGTACCTTACAGAGGGGAAACGGAATACCCTGCCGACATCAGGGAAAAGTGCCGGTTTCCCTTGTTTTTAAAAAGCAGAAAGAGGGATTTTTATGAAAATAAAACACATAGCAGCAGGTCTGGCACTGCTGGCCATGCCGTTTACAGCGCAGGCAGAAGTACGGGAAGCGGGGCTGGTGGATGGATTTGGCATGAGCCTTATTTATCCGGCAGTACATACGAAAAATGTCGCGGCGGAGAATGCGATTAATAAGGATATTACAGGGTATGTCCGTCGTATGAAGGAATTGTATGAAAGCGGCGAAAAGCAGGAAGTGTACATGACCTATACGACAAAGTATGAAGATGAAGATCTGGTGTCTATCGTTCTGGAAACATCGTCTATAAATGAAGGAATGGCGGATAGAAATGCGCAAGCCTATGGCCTTGTGTATAATAAAAAGACAGGTGATCTGCTGGACAAATCTAAATTCGGCGTGAAGGTAGACAGTGCGGAAATCGTGAACCTGCTGAAAGAGGGAAAGCTTGACCTGTATAACATCAATGGGAAAAAGTTATCTTATGACTCTTTCTTCAAGCCGACCGCATACATGGAGGCGGAGTGCTTCCTCCTGGGGAAGAAAGAACTGGGGCTGCTCTATGCGGCAGGAGAACTGGCTCCTTATTCGGAAGGCGCGACATACGTGGTGATTCATCTGAAATAAGGAAATAAAAATACGAAAATGAAAACGGTACCCCTCAAATGCGGCGGGTACCGTTTTTGTATCAGCCGGTTGGGCACTAGCTGTTAGCTATTAGCAGCTAGCAGCTAAAAGCTAAAAGCTAAGATCTAAGAGCGGCAGCGAAGGATCTATTGCCATGGTGAGGAAGACGGTAAGACGTCATCCGAGTAATAGATTCTTCATTTAAAGTCGCTATTCCGTTTCCTGTCTTTTTCACAAAGTATTTTTGCCTCTGTTTTGAATAGTGGGGTACGGAAAGGAAACACCGGATTCTGTTGTACCTGCAGGGGACGTGGTGTATAATGTAAAGAATCTATTGCAGCATAGGAGGAGTGAAGTTGAATTTATCCGTTCAGATTTTCGCGTCATTGGTGCTTTCCGTCGTTGTGGGGCTTGTCCTTGGGGACGGCGCGATCGGCCCGGTTAAGACATGGGTCGCGCCTGTCGGCACCATGTTCATTAATCTTATCAAAATGATGATCGTTCCTGTCGTTCTTTGTTCTCTCGTCGTGGGCATGACATCTATGGGGGATTTGAAGAAACTGGGGCGCATCGGGATGAAAACCGTGGGCTTCTATATGGTGACTACGGCGATTGCTATCGTTATCGGCTTTGCAGTGGCAAGTGTTGTCCAGCCCGGTATTGGTATGGCTCTTCCCGGCGAGGCTGCCCCGAAAGTAAAGGAAGCGCCCACGATCATGCAGGTATTTGTCAATATGATTCCGACAAATCCGATTGCTTCCATGGCGAAAGCGGATATCCTTCCTGTCATTATATTTTCTCTTTTTCTTGGGGCAGGAATTATTTCCGTCGGCGGAAGCCGTTCCAAGCTGCTGATCAATCTTTTTGATGCGGGAGCGGAAGTCTGCTATAAAATCATCGCCATGATTATGCGCCTGGCGCCTATCGGTGTTTTCTGCCTTCTTTTACCTGTCGTCGTGCAGAATGGTCCGAAGGTTCTTCTGCCGCTGCTCTCCGTGATTATTGCTATGGCTGTCGGCTGCACGATCCACGCGGTCTGCGTGTATTCCTCTGTGGCGGCGGTCGTGGGACATATGAGTCCTGTCCGGTTTTTCCGCGGCATGGCAGAAGCCATGGTTATTGCGTTTACTACCTGTTCTTCCGCGGGCACGCTTCCGGTGAATATGAAGAACACGGAAGAAAAGCTGGGAGTAAAACGGGACATCGTGTCTTTCGTCCTGCCTCTCGGTGCTACCATCAATATGGACGGCACCGCTCTCTACATGGGGGTATGTTCCCTTTTCATCGCCAATGTATTCGGTATTCATCTGACAATGGATCAGATGATGATGATCGTTCTTACCGGTACGCTTGCCTCTATTGGTACAGCAGGCGTCCCCGGCGCGGGTCTGATTATGCTTGCCATGGTGCTCCAGTCTGTCGGGCTTCCATTGGAAGGATTGGCTCTCGTGGCGGGCATCGACCGTGTTCTGGATATGTTCCGTACCACGCTGAATATCACCGGTGACGCTGCTGTCGCCGTTGCTATCGACGCCACGGAAAAATCCGTCCCCACCCAGCTGGAAATCACTGAATAGGAACGGATGCGAAAGCCTCAGGCTGTTTATGAAGATCTCTATAAGTCAGACGTGAAGTTTAACTTATGGAGGTCTTTTTGTGTAGGAGGCTTTAAGACAGGCGGCTGCGGTATTGTGTCGGCGTGTAGTTGAATTTCTCGGAGAACATTTTCGTATAGTAGCTTTGGCTGGAGAATCCGCAGGCGTTTGCGATTTCCAAAATGGAATTTTCCGTGGAGTCTAGGAGGTTGCGGCTGATCTCCAAACGGTACCGGTTGAGGAAATCTATAGGAGATTGCTGCATATATTTTTTGAAAAGCTGGCAGCATTTGCTTCTGGACACGCTCCCTGCCGCGGCGATACCGGCTAAAGAGATTTTTTCAGGATAGTGGTCGGAAATGTAGGCGACCATCCGGCGCTGTGCGCCTATATCTGTACCGGGGATCTCTTCCTGTATTTTGTTTTCAGGCGGGAAAAGGGCGTAAAGGCGGGCGAGGAGAAGGTGTAAAAGGCCGATGCTTTCCAGTTCAAATCCGGGGAGATGCTTTTCGTTGATTCGATTGATTTCCCGCAGCAGTTCTCCCAGCCGCGGCGCGTCAGGAGAGGAGGCGGGGATATGGAAACAGCGGCGGGACGTGTTTCCCAAGAGAGGCGACAGGATTTTGTTTCTGATGGACTGGTTTTCGGTGAGGAGAGAGGGGTGGATAAGTGCCCGCATGAAACGGCAGTCTTCCCCGTTGTGCGGCGCGCTTCGATGCATGGCGGAAGCGTGGATAGCAAGGAAATCCCCGCGGGAGGCGGTGAGAAGCTTTTCTTCGATATGAAGATCCATTTTTCCGTCCAGTATGTAAATAAATTCCAGTTCATCATGCCAGTGGGAAATCATCTGCAGGTGGGCCTGGGAAGATATGGTGCTGATGGTGGCTGAGATTGGCGGCGAAGATCCCTTGGCAGAAGGGATGACCGCAGCGGCACTTTTTAATGCGTCAGGACTGATCATAAAAACCTCCGGTTGCAATTTTTACAAAGTGTGAGAACAATTTCTAAAGGAAATGTACGATATTTATAAAAATGTGGAATATATTTATATTCAAATGATAAAAACTATACTATTATTATATCAGAAACATTGATAAACGTGAATATAGAAACAGAATGTTTCAAAAAAGTAGTCATTGTAATATATAAGGAGGAACTACAAATGGAAAAGGAATTAAATGCATTATTATCGGATCTGGTGGTGGAGTACCATAAGCTGCAGAGTTTCCACTGGTACCTGAAAGGAAGTCATTTCTTTGATGACCATGCGAAACTGGAAAGTTTCTATGATGAAATTGCGGAAGCGGTCGATGCCGTAGCGGAAGCCATGCTCCAGCAGAAGCTCAGACCGGAATCGACACTGAAAGGGTTCCTTGCAAAGACAGGCATCCATGAGGCCGAAAACGAGGAAGTGACATCGGAAGAAGCATATACCCGGGTATTGGCAGACTTTGAATATCTTCTTAAAGAAGTCATTGTGGTCAAGGAAGCGGCAGAAGAAGAAAAGAATTATTTCATCTCTGCCCTGATGGACGACTACATCGCAAGCTTCAGCAAGAACAGATGGATGTTGAGACAGGCCCTGAAATAATTCACAGCAGGGGAAAGGACGCTCTCTGAAAGGGAGTGTCTTTTTTTTGCGCGGATCCGTCCTTGCCGTCTGTAAGAAAAAGTAATCGGCAGGAAACATATTTCTTAAAGGAATATTTCATATAAATGAAAAGAATTTTATTATTATATGGAATAAAAGTAGAATAAAAGAAATGGAAAGAGGTGGTGTGATGGAATATATCGGAGAAAGTTCGGCGATTTATTACTGGCGGGCTCTGGGACTTATCGTATCGGTGCTCATTCTCTACGTGGTTTTTGAAATGCAGAAGAAAAAGATGAGCCGTCTTTCTTCGGCAAATACACATTCCTCCATTGTGCTTCTGCACAAACGGCATGCAGGCAATCCGAACTATTCCAGCAGCACTGAAATCTGCCGCATTGACGGGCTCAGGGCGGAAGCTTTCCTTTACTGTGTCGGCGTGCAGGCGGTCTATCTGTCGCCGGGGGAGCATAATATCGAGGTAAATGCCCATTGGGCACGGCATATCCGCGGAAAACGTTTTAAGGAATATGAAGCGGGTCCGCATCATCTGTGCGTAGAAGTGGGACATGGCGAATTATGGTCGCTGGAATATTTTATTCCTGAAAAGAAATTTATTTTTTCCCGGTGCAATGAAAAGAAAATGTTCAAAAAGAGTGTGGTGTAATTATTCCCGTTTCCCCAAAAGTTTACTCAAAAACGGAATAAATCAGAGGAAAAACAAGCAACATATAACAGATAGGAATAACTTGCAAAAAATAGTAGATATTTAAAGATATCCGCTCTATAATCAAAACAGAAGGAAGAAAATAATCCTTCGTGACCGGTCAATTGCAAAGGAACAGAAGTGTATCGAAAGATACAGAAAGGAGAAAGGCCATGAATACCATGTATGATGCAGTTATGAAAATGGAACAGCTCTTGGGCGTGTATGAAAGACTGATTGACGATCTTGCCGGCTACATGAAGGAAAACGGCATTGATTACACCAATGATGATTCCGTACATCCGGCCATCATGCTCTACTCCGAGGCGGGACGCATTTATTCCAGGCTCCTGCGGACGAGAAAGATAGAAGATCTTCTCCGCATGGAAGGGGAATACAACCTGATGAACGGCATGGTAAATGAAATGAAAGCGGGCGCCTGGGCAAATCTCTCGGGTGAGGATGTTTCCCGCAAGGTTATGTAACATGAAACCTCAGAGGCGTATGTCTGAAAAAGGGGCATACGCTTTTTGAGTGGCAGAGAAATAATTCCATCAGAAAAGCGCTTCCGTCTGCCGCCGCAGGGCGATAAGCGAAAGCGCTTTTTGCTGTGTGCAGTTTTGGGTGATAGAACATAACACGTTTTATCCTTGTAAGTCCCATTCTTGACCCCGCTCAGAATGATGGCTAACGATAAGCGTCATCCTGTACGAATGTGAAGGATCTGCTGTTGTGGTGAGGAAATCGGTAAGATGTTATCAGCGTAATAGATTCTTCACTCCGTGCCACTGTCTCATTTACCAAGTTTCCCACACGGCATTTTTGTCTCCGCTCAGAATGACGGCGGACGGCAAGGCGTCATAATGAGAGAAATGTTAATCGTCATCCGGAAGTGAATGTGAAGGATCTGCTGCCGCGATGAGGAAGCCGGTAAGGTGTCATCAGGGTAACAGATTTATCGCTCCGTGTCACTGTTGCGTTTACCAAATTTCCCACAAAGCATTTTGTCCCCGCTCTGAATGACGGCTGACGATAAGCGTCATCCTGAACGAATGTGAAGGATCTGCTGACATGGTGAGGCAAGCCTTTTTTCAAGAAGGCATTGTTGATTTTCGAAAACCGGAATCCGACCTCTGCCGGCTGAAAACAGTCATAGAAAAGAGTACCTGATGCTGAACATCAAGTACTTTTTTTTGACTGAAATCAATGGCTTATTTCTGTTTCTTTTCTCGGATGGGCAACAGTTCGGTAGCCTTCCACCGCGAGGATCAGGGCGAGGATGACGAGGAGCGAACCGATGATGACCTGTGCGTAGGGCCCCCAGCCGGCGGCGCCTGCCATGATGATGCCAATCTGGTTTTTCACGATAAGGGAAAGCGAGCAGATGGTGACGAGGAGCATGAAACTCATGGGGAAGAGAAACATTTTATTGTTCTTTCCTGCGTTGCCGAGCCATGCGGCGACAGCAAGGAGACCGATGGCGGCAAGAAGCTGGTTAGCCGCGCCGAAGAGTCCCCAGATCTTGGCAAATCCGCCCATGCCGAGGGATATGCCGAGGATAACGGTGAGGATCGTTGCAAAATAGGGATTCACCATGAGTTTGCGGAATCCGTCTTTGACATCTTTCGGGTTTTCGCCTGGTTCGAGCCAGAATTCCTGGAACATGAAGCGTGCCAGCCTGGTGGCGGTATCAAGAGAAGTCAGGCAGAAAGCGGAGTAAGTAAGGACAAGAAGGGTGTACATGATGTTTTTCAGTCCTTCAAATCCCGGAATGGCAGCGACCATGGCGGCGATCCCGCCCGCAAAGATATCCGTCGCGCCATGGGTATGGCCTGTGACACGGGCATAGCCGATTGCACAGAGAGTGATGATGGCGAGTACGCATTCCAGGAGCATACCGCCATAAGCGATAGGCTTGGCATCCGATTCTTTATCAAGCTGCTTGGATGTTGTCCCTGAAGAAACAAGGGAGTGGAAGCCGGAAATAGCGCCGCATGCAACGGTAGTGAACAGAATCGGGAACAGGAACTGCGTTCCGTTTGCATTATTGATGGTGAAGCCTGCAAAAGCGGGGAAGACCTTTTCATCAATAGTCGGATGAGCGCCGACGATGCCGATGATGGCGACGATGAGCATCGCGTAGAGAAGGAACGAACTGAGGTAGTCACGGGGCTGGAGAAGGATCCAGACCGGGGTGACCGAAGCGATGGTGATATAGATGCCGACAAGGATCATCCATGTATTCATGGAGAAATAGAACGGATGGAAATTCATGCCGATGGCCATGCACAGGACAATCGCCCCGACGCCGAGGATGGAAGAAATGACCATCGGTGTGTGGCGGCGGTATACGGCGAAACCGAAAACGATAGCGATGAGAATGAACATGATGGAAACCATGGCGACAGATGCTTTTGTCGCGCTGGCCGCCATGTCGAGAACACCGTTCTTGTAAGTCGCGCCGAACGTGGACGCCACGATAGCAGCAAAAGCGGCCACTACAAGGATCAGTGTGAGGTATGAGAAGATGATGAAGAGCTGTTTTGCTCTTTTGGACATATTCAGGGAGATGATTTCACCGATGGATTTACCCTGATGGCGGATAGAAGCGAAAAGTGCGCCGAAGTCATGGACACCGCCGAAGAAAATACCGCCCACCAGTACCCAGAGGGTAACCGGCAGCCAGCCGAACATGGCAGCACCGATCGGCCCCGTGATGGGTCCCGCGCCGGCGATGGATGAGAAATGATGGCCCATGAGGATGGGCGCTTTGGCAGGAACATAATCGACGCCGTCTTCCATGGTGTGGGCAGGTGTGGGACGGTTCCCTTCGTTTACCCCCCACTGTCTGGCGATCCAGCTGCCGTAAAAAACGTAGCCGCAGAACAGAACGGCGATACTGATCAGTAAAAGTACAAGTGTGTTCATGCTACTCCCCCTTTGTAATTAATTCCTGAAAAATATTTTTTAGATTCTTTTCCATGCATCGTCCGCTTTTATTGAAATAGAGCGAACGTTTTTCCATATCCAGGCAGCCTGTGTGAAATTCCAGCCAGCCGTGGAGTGAAAAGCGGAATGTTTTATAGATGCGGCAGCTTTCTACCGCTTTCCGTGCCGCATCGTCCACCTTGCCGCAGATAAAGACAGGTGAGACATAGGTGTACATATGGCCCGAACCGATATGGGCCATTTCCATGCCGGCATTATAAGCGTAATCGCGGCACCTTTCAAAAAAATCCGCAGTCAGATGATCGGCGGTGAAAAGAAATATGAACTCTTCCTGATTGGCGGACCAGATTTCATTGGATTTGAGAAATAAGTGCTGGCCTGTTTTTTCATAATATTCGCAGACAGCGGCGAGACCGTTTCTTTCATCTTCCCGGAAAGGAGAGAGCTTTACCGCTTCTCTGAGATTCCGGCCTTCCTCCAATGGCGGTGAGATGCCTCCGTCAAAACGCGTAATATTATAAAAACGCCGGTAGCTTTTCAGCAGCCGTTCCACAGCATTTTCTTTTTTGTTTTCCATAGAACAGCCTCAAATGAATAATTCCTATGAAGTAAACATATATAATAATAATCAAAAAAGATATTAAATATATAGTAATACGTCTTGTAAAAGATTTCAACCATTATTGGACATTAAATTACTATAAAAATATTTTAAAGAACTGAACGAGTGAATAATAGTACCTTTATATTATATAGAGAAAGAATAATGGCTGTCTTTAAAAAGGAAAGGAGCTCTGTGGAAAGAGCGTCTTCCGGAAGGAAGATTTCTTTCATGGGAGAAATATTTCCGGGGTGCTGCCTGAGGAATACTATATTTGTCAATTCAGCTTTTTTGTAATACACTGGAATTCATAAAGAAAGAGAGGATATTCTAATGAAAATAAGCGTTGTGCCATCCTTATTTGACCGGATCCCCGGGCTTTGTATCGGAATCGTCGCTGTCCGCGCGGCAGATAACGCGGCAGCAAATATGGAAGCAGAAGCTTTTCGCCGCCGCTGCTGCACGGAAGCCAATTTGCTGCTGAAAATGGATCCCGCCCTGGCGGAAAAGGAACTGGAAGATTACAGGGAGATTCTTTCTGCTGCCGGTGTTAAAGAAGGCAGGACGGCTGTAGAAAAAGTATTTGCCGAGTACAGAAAACTTCTCGGTGTTTCTGCTGCGGAGGGCGTGCCCGAAGATCCAGAGATCCTTTTGCAGCCGAAGAAAGCGACCCTTGATGAGCTGGCGGGCTCCGACGCGCTGCCGCCGGTCAATCCGATTATGGATATCATTCGGGGCGGCATGCTGAAATTTCATGTAGAAATCCATGCTTATGATATGGGAAACAGGAAGACTCCTTTGGAGATACAGGAAGCAGGCCGTACGTTTTCCGTCAATTTGGGGGATAAAGTCTGCACGGCCGACTGGCTCTGCCGTGATGAAGAAGCAGGGGTGGTTACGGAAGATACGGAAAATATTCTTGTCCTCATCACAGGAATGAAAGGGAACCGCAGAAAAGTGGCGGCTGCAAGAAATGAACTGGCGCGGCGCATGAAATCCGCTTTTGACAGGGCGGTGGAGGTGGGCTGGCTGGAAGGAAAGGAGACGGAATTTACTACGGAAATTTAAATTCGAGATATTCCGTGAAGAATTATGAAATACGCTGCTATCGATTTTGAAACGGCTTACTGGGGGCCGGGGAGCGCCTGCTCGCTCGGTATTTCCGTGAGCGACGGCAATGAAATTACGGAAGAATGGTATCGTCTGATCAGACCGTACCGCATGAATTTCGATCCCATCTGTATGCGGGTGAATGGAATTTATCCTGATGACGTGGAAAAGGAACCGGCTTTTCCGGCGTTTTGGAAAGAGGTGGCAGAGCGGCTGGAAGGAAGTATCGTTTTCGCCCACAATGCCCGCTTCGATATGGGCGTCCTTGCGTCAGTGCTGGATGTATATGATTTGCCGGATATTCATTTCCTGTATGGAGATACGGTGGCGGTTTCCAGAATGCTTTGGAAAGAATTGCCGAATCATAAATTGGATACCGTAGCCGGCAGTCTTGGCTATGATTTCAATCACCATCAGGCGCTGGATGATGCACGCGCCTGCGAAATGATCGTGCGGAAAGCAGTAGAAAAGACGGAGGCAGCGACAATAAAAGAAATGATGGCACGTCTGAAGCTGCCGCTGAAAAAGTTCGCAGTGAAGAGGACGCATGTGCCCGGCAGTACAGGGCTCACTGCACCGGTGCTGTGGCGCAGGAAGGCAAGATAAAAACCGATGCGTACGAAGGAAATAAGTACACATCGGTTTTTCTTTTTTAAAATTCTATGGAGAGCCCCACTTTGAGCTGTTCCGCCATGGATCCCAGTTTTCCTTTCAGGAGGGCGAAAGCGCGGTCACCTGTGCAGTGGCCTGTATAGACGGATTCTATGTCTGTTTCTCTGATTTGTTCTGCCAGCCTGAGGATTTCTTCATCAGTTTTGTTGAACAGGTGGAAGCCGCCGATCAGGGAGAAAACCTTTTTTTCGGGGAAGGTTTCTGAAACTTCCCGGATGATGTCCGCCGCGCCGGCGTGGGAACAGGAACTGAAGATGACGAGTCCTTTTTCCGTCTCAAGGACAAGACTTTGCTCATGGTCAAAGTTATCGGGAAGGAAGCCGCCGTTTTTCTTCTGATACATCTGCTCCCGCTCACCGATTTTTTCCCGGTTCTTCCGCTTATGGGCGACTGCATATACGCCGTCACACAGGGCGGCATCGCCGTCTGCATAAATCAGTCTGTCCTGATAGGCGGTAAGAAGATCTTTGGGGATGCCGATGTATCGAAAATGGCCTTCCTCATAGGCGTAGCAGTTTTCTGCGCATGATTTCTGCAGATAAAATTTGGCATGCCTGTTTCTTTTAAAGAAATATTCCATGCCGTTGGCGTGGTCATAGTGCGCATGGGAAAGAATGCCGAAGTCTATATTTTCCAGCGGGATATCCATGGCTTTTGCGTTTTCCGTAAAAAGAGCCGATGCACCGGTATCAAGTAAAATCTTTTTATTTTCATACTCAATATAGATTGACAGGCCCCATTCGCCTGCCAGAGGACCTTCTCCGATATTGTCCACGAGGACGGTGGCTTTCATAGCAGCTGCTCCTTTCGTATATGAATTTCTTTTCCCCGCCGAAAATCAATTATAAACAAACGATGGAATAGAAAAGATGCTGCACGAAGTGCAGCCGGATTTTATGGAAAATTATTTGGCGCCGTGCAGGATTTCTTTCAGGTATTCGTTATTTTTTTCCTGCGGACGGGAAGCATTGTCCAGGAGGATGTCCACATACCGTTCCAGTGTGGCTGCATCGGTATAGCGGGTAATAAAAGAATTTTTACTGTTGCTTTCCAAAATGATAGGGAATTCCACAGCAGAGAAAATCTGCATACATTTCAGTTCCAGATCGCGGCGGTCCGTATATCCTGTGATGGCCGCCATATTTTCGATGACTTTCTCCCAGCTCTGGTCGTGGAGAAGGTTCAGATAAATGAAATAGGTTTCCCGCGCGTCAGTGCTGGATGGGCTGGAGATGGAGCGGAAGAGAGCGGGGTGCTTATGGGCGAGGGCAAAGTATCCGAGGATGTACTTTTTCATCCGTTCTGTCGGCGAAAGCCGGGAATCATCAAGAACGGAAACGACATTTTCCAAGGCGCTCATCATGTACTCCAATGCGGCGCCGATGAGTTCTTCTTTGGAACCGAAGTAGTAACGCACAGCGGCGATATTCACATTTGCTTCTTTCGCGATGGTTCGCACGGTGGCTGCCTTGAAACCTTTTTCACGGAGGATGCGGGCGGTTATGGCGACCATCTTTTCTTTCATCTGCTCACCTTTGCCGGTGAGTTTTTTTTGAGTCATAATACTTTTCCTTTCCTGGTGCTGATTGTATTTCTGATAAAGGGAAGAGTTTTCTCATGAGTCTCTTTTTCTGTAAGGGAGTTCATCATCAGTTTCAGCCGGTTTTCCTGATTGGCTTCGCTGGCGCTGGCGTCGCAGTCCAGCGGAAGGAATACGGCTTCCGGATAAGCCATATGGAGCTTGTGGATCATGCCTTCTCCCGTGATGTGGTTCGGCAGGCAGCCGAAGGGCTGGAGGCAGATGATGCCGCGGCATCCATGATGGAGAAGATCCGTCATGTCAGCGGTGAGGAACCATCCTTCGCCGGCGCGGTTGCCGAGAGAGAGGAACCGGGCGGCTCGTTTGGCCAGCCGCGTGATATTGGTAATCTCGTGGAAATGTTTGGAAATTTTGACTGCTTTTTCCAGAGGGCGGCGGTACCATTCCAAAAGATAGCGGCCAAAGGTATCTTTCAAGTTGTCGCTGAATGTGCCGTCCAGGTGCTTCCATTGAAAATGGCTGTCTAAAAGCCCATAGAGGAAGAAATCCAGCATGCCGCTTGTTTCCGCTTCACCGCCGTTGGCTTCGATGGAGCGGACGATATCATTGGAAGCGATGGGGCTAAATTTGACGTATATTTCTCCCACGATACCGATCCGGGGCCGCCGTTCCATTTTATTTAACGGGAGGCGGTCAAAGTCTTTGACAAGATGGGAAATGTTTTGTGCAAAGCGATGGAAGGAGCATCCTTTTATCAGTGATTTACAGCAGATATCCTGCCATTTCCGGTAGAGCGTTTCCGCGCTGCCCGGGGATTTTTCATAAGGCCGTGTCCGGTAAAGGCATTGCTGGAGGGCGTCTCCATAAATAGCGGCTTTGATGAGGCCGCGGATCAGCGTAAAGGTGAGCCTGAATCCGCTTTGCGGCTCCAGATTCCGGGTGTTGAGGGAAATGACAGGGATCCGGGAAAGTCCGGCGTCATCCAGTGCTTTATGGAGAAAGCCGATATAGTTGGATGCCCGGCACGCGCCGCCCGTCTGGGAAAGTATGACGGCTGTCCTGCTTAGGTCATATGTTCCGGAAAGCAGGGCGCGCATCAGGGAACCGATGGTGATGATGGCCGGATAGCAGGCGTCATTATTTACAAAAGAGAGTCCGGTGTCGATATCCGCCCTGACCGGCGGAAGCACTTCTACATTATACCCTGCGGAACGGACAGCGTCACGGATAAGCGGAAAGTGGATGGGGGACATTTCCGGCGCCAGAATAGTGAATGTGCCCCGCATTTCAGGGGTAAATTCCGCTTTCGGATACAGGATGGGCGCCACAGATCCTTTTTCCTGCATCCGTTCTCCGATGGCGGCCTTGAGCGAGCGCAGGCGGATGCGGATCGCACCGAGGTTCATGCTTTGATCGATTTTCAGGGAGGTGTAGAGCCGGTTTCTTTTAGACATGATCTCCTGCACCTGGTCGGTGACAACTGCATCGAGGCCGCAGCCGAAGGAATTGAGTTCCACCAGTTCCAGATCGGCATGGCGGGTGACATAGTCAGCGGAGCGGTAGAGACGGCTGTGCCAGGTCCATTGGTTCAGTACGCGGAGAGGGGGAAACTTGCTGTCCTGCATCATGGCAATGCCGTCTTCGGAAAGGACGGCCATTCCCAGCTGGTTGATCAGATCGGGGATGCTGTGGTTGATCGCAGGGTCTGCATGGTAGGGACGGCCGGCCAGCACGATCCCGATAAGTTTCTTCTCTTCGATTTCCTGCAGGATACGTTGCGTTTCCAGATACAGCTGCATCTTGTATTCTTCTCTGGCGGCTTCTGCTTTACGCTGGGCGGCGGCAATTTCACTGCCGGATATTTTGAAGGGTCTGAAAATCCGTTTCAATATTTTATGCAGTTTTGCAGGATGATGGAGCGGCAGGAAGGGATGGAGAAAGCGGGTGCCGTATTTCGTGAAAATTTCATCCATATTGGCCTGGATGGTTTCCGGGTAGGATGTGACCATGGGGCAGTGGAAGGAGTTGGCTCCGCCTTCATCGGGGCCTTTGTCGACGCAGGGGTACCAGATGAAATCCGGTTTTCTCTCGGCCAGGTCATAGATGTGGGCATGGGACAATTTGACGGGGAAGCATTCGGAGTAGGAAGGGATGGTTTCCATGGCTTCGGTGGGGATGCCGCGGATCTGTCCGGAAGAAGTGATGACACGGTAGCCGAGACCGGTGAAAAAAGCATGCCAATAAGGGAAATCCTCGTACATATTCATCGTCCTGGGGATACCCACGGTTCCTCTTGCGGCTTCCTTGGGGGACAGGCTCTTCCGGTTGAAAATTTTGTCATATTTCCAGCGGTATATATTCGGCAGGGAGGAATGGGGCGCTGTCTTTCCGGTGAGCATGATGGAGGCGCCTCTTTCGCAGCGGTTGCCCGTGACAAATGACCGGCCATCATGGAAGCGGATGATCGTGACCATGCAGTGGTTGCCACAGCCGGGGCAGCGTTTCGCCTCTTTTGAAAAAGAAAGGGAGGCAAGGCCATCCGGTGCGATAAGGGTCGTGGCGTGGCCGGCAGGGCAGCGGTCCCGTGTGATGAGAGCAATTCCGTAAGCGCCCATGAGTCCTGCCACGTCAGGGCGGACGACTGTGCAGCCAAGAAGTTTTTCCAGCGCGCGGAGAACGGCGTCATTATAAAAAGTGCCGCCCTGCACTACGATTTTTTTACCCAATTCGGAAGCATCGCGGAGACGGATAACCTTGTACAGCGCGTTTTTGATGACGGAGTAGGAAAGTCCGGCGGAAATGTCGGCGATAGAAACGCCGTTTTTCTGTGCTTCCCGTACACGGGAATTCATGAATACCGTACAGCGGGAGCCAAGATCGGCAGGGTGGCCGGCGGTGAGAGCCAGTTTTGAAAATTCCCTGATGTCCATCCCCAATGATTGTGCGAATGTATCGAGGAAAGATCCGCAGCCGGACGAACAGGCTTCATTCAGCAGAATTTCATCAACAGCGCCATCCTTGATGCGGCAGCATTTCATATCCTGCCCGCCGATATCCAAAATGGTGGTGACATCCGGAAGGAAGTGGCGGGCGCCGCGGTAGTGCGCCATGGTTTCTACTTCTCCTGTATCCGCCCGGATAGCTTGACGGATGAGTTCCTCTCCATAGCCGGTGACGCCGGCACCGCAGATATAAGCAGCGGGGGGAAGTTTATCATATAAGTCACGAAGAATCTTTTTGGTGCTGTCCAGAGGGGTGCCCTTGTTTCCCGCGTAATATTCATAAAGAATGCGGTTGTCTTCGTCAAGAAGAATGGCTTTGATCGTTGTGGAACCGGCATCTATGCCGAGCCAGCAGGGTCCCTTCGCGTCCGCGATATTTCCCCTCGGTGCATGGAAACGGGCGTGGCGCTCCGTGAAGCGGCGGTACTCCTCTTTATCAGCAAAAAGGGGATCCCTGGTTTTAGATGATCCCAGATCCACATCGGTTTTCTTTCGTACATCGGAAAGCCCGCGCTCCAGGTCCAGCGGACGGTCGTGCATGGCAGAAACAGCGGCGCCGATGGCGACATATAGTTCACCGTGTTCAGGGATGATCATATCTTCATCTGCGATGGACAGGGTCTCTTGGAAACGGTCACGAAGGGCGGGAATGAAAGTCAGAGGCCCGCCGAGAAAAGCGACTTTCCCGCGGATAGGCCGCCCGCAGGCGAGACCGGAAATCGTCTGGTTGACCACGGACTGGAAAACGGAAGCGGCGATATCTTCGTGGGCGGCACCTTCATTTAAAAGGGTCTGGATATCTGTTTTAGCAAAGACGCCGCAGCGGGAGGCGATGGGGTAGATCCGTCGGAAATTTTTTGCAAGTGCGCCCAAACCCGCCGCATCGACTGAAAGCAGGGATGCCATGCGGTCAATAAAAGCACCCGTGCCGCCGGCACAGGCGCCGTTCATCCGCTGATCTACACTGCCGCGGAGATATGTGATTTTTTCATCTTCTCCGCCGAGCTCGATGATGATATCCGTTTCGGGATGGAATGTGCGGATGGCTTTTGTTTCCGCCAGAATTTCCTGGCAGAAAGGAAGTCCCATCAGTTGGGACAGCCCCATGCCGCCGCTTCCGGAGACAGAGGCTGTGATACGGTATCCGGGGAATGTCTGCTGAAGTTCGGAAAGCAGTGCCTCCGTAGCGTGCCGGATATCCGACATATGCCGTGCATATCGCCCGAAAACCAGCTTAAGGTATGGAGATAGGGCGGCTACTTTGACAGTAGTGGAGCCGATATCGATACCTACATGGAGAACAGGTTTCATAAATAGCCTCCCAAAGAATCCCGAAGTTGCGAAAAGAAGTAAAGAAATGGGCGGGAACAGGTCATAATACAATTTCCGCCGTATGTTTATAAATTTCGGCGCTTCCTGCAGGAATGGCAGAGACGGGAAACGCGTGACAATAACTTATGATAGATTCGCATATGCGAAACCGGTTAACTTAATTATAACAGAGCGGAAGGGTATATAGAACGCTATTATCCGTTTTTACAAGGTATTGTCTGAGAAAATACAAATAATAGTAAAAAGAAGCAGGCGTATAAAATGAAAAATAAGTCTCTGGAACAGAAAAATGTACAGAATGAAAACAAAATGAGAGGGAATGTTTGGAAATTCCTGTGGACACCGAAATTCGGACAAATAAAAATGCCTGCCGCAAGACAGGCGTAAGGATTTTCCTTTTCAGGGAAGAAGAGGAAGAAGCTCTTTGATGGAATTGATGAAATGGATATTTTCCCATTCATCGGCAGTGATAAATTCTGCAGATTTCCAGTTTTCAAAAAGTGCGCGGAGAGGATCATAAATTCCTTCAATATTCGCGATGATAATGGGCGGACGATTTGTTTCTTCCGTGTAAATATGGTAATGGACAGCGGTGTCTGCAAATTCTTCCAGTGTCCCGAATCCTCCGGGAAGGATAAGGAAAGCATCGCCGGCTTCAATCATTTTCCGTTTTCTTGCCATCAGATCAGGCACCTCGATGAGTTCCGTAATGAGGCGGTGCGCCTGTTCAGCGGCAATGAATACTTCGGGAATGATTCCTACGACTTTTCCGCCGGCTGCCAAGGCGGCATCTGCAGCGATACCCATGAGGCCCACACTTCCTCCTCCGTAAATCATGGTATAGCCGTTTTTTGCCAAAAGCTCTCCTGCCATTCCGGCAAAGGCTGTGTGGGCAGGATTGATTCCGTAACGCGAACCGCAGTAGACGGATACGTTTTTTCCTTTTTCCATATAAAATCCTTTCTTTATCGTTGAAATACTTTCTTTCTATCCTACTGGAGTGAGATAAACTTTGCAACTTGCAGCGGATACGGAAAGAATACGAATATTTTGCAAAGCAATTTATATGTATATATAAAAAATATCGATAATAAATTTTGATGTGGTCTTCTCTGTTTTTTTAAAAATTTTTTACATTTATTTAAATACGTAAGACGTGGAGAAAAATCGGGAGGGACGGTTTCTATTACTCTTTTTCGGATAGAAAGGGATAAACACATAAATGATACGCCCGAGACCGTTGTAAAAGAGTTCGGCATGAATACAGGAGAAATGCACCGTCATTTTGTTGACACTGCATAACCGTGATGATATAATTCCAATGTTGCGTGAAATTTGAAAGTAACAGGAGAGGTAAGTTCATGACATTAGATGAATTAAAGGCATCCGCTTTCGTAGTGGGGCTGAAAGAAACAGAGCGGGCCATTGACAGAGGCGAGGCAGGCCATGTTTTCATCGCGTCGGACTGTGATGACCGTATTTCACTGCCCCTTCGCAATGTCTGCGCGAAAGCGGGAATTTCCGTGACAGATGATTTCACGAAAAAAGAAATCGGCAGAGCCTGCGGTATCAAGGTCAAAGCCGCATCCGCCGCCGTACTTGCATCCCGGTAACATCTGCGGAGAAAGGCAATCCTGTCAGAGGACGGATCCGTTTTCCAAGAGATAATATCTCGGCAGATCAATTATAAATATCCCTTTATGGAAAGGAGGTGCCCCATTGCCGACAATTAATCAGCTCGTTCGCAAAGGTCGCGAAGTTTTGGCAACCAAAGCGAAGACACCGGCTCTGAAACAGTCCCCGCAGAAACGCGGTGTCTGCACAAGAGTTTACACAGCTACACCGAAGAAGCCGAATTCCGCTCTTCGTAAAGTAGCCCGTGTGCGCCTGACCAACGGAATCGAAGTTTCCGCTTATATTCCGGGCGAAGGCCATAACCTGCAGGAACATAGCGTCGTCCTCATCAGAGGCGGCCGTGTTAAGGATCTTCCAGGTGTTCGTTATCACATCATCCGCGGCGCGCTTGATACAGTAGGTGTATCCGGCCGTCAGCAGGCCCGTTCCAAGTACGGAGCCAAACGTGAAAAAGCAAAGAAGTAATCTCTGCCATTTAATGTGATTAACAAACGATTATAAGGAGGAAATTAACAATGCCGAGAAAAGGTGCTGTTCCGAAGCGTGACGTGCTGCCGGATCCAGTGTATGGAAATAAGACAGTTACACGTTTCATCAATAAAGTTATGCTTGACGGCAAAAAGGGCGTTGCAGAATCTATCGTATATGGAGCCCTTGATATTTGCCGCAGCAAATTGGACAAAGAACCAATCGAAATTTTCGAACAGGCTCTCAATAATGTAATGCCGGTATTGGAAGTACGTGCCCGCCGTGTCGGCGGTGCCAACTACCAGGTGCCGGTTGAAGTTCGCGCAGAACGCCGTCTGACCCTCGGTATCCGCTGGATGGTCAACTATTCCCGTCTGCGCAGCGAACGTACCATGGAGGAACGTCTGGCAGGAGAACTGATGGATGCTTTCAACAATACGGGCGCAGCAGTAAAGAAGAAAGAAGATACACATAAAATGGCTGAAGCCAATAAGGCTTTTGCCCATTATCGCTGGTAATTGATAAGGAGCAAATATCGTGGGCAGAGAATATCCGCTTGAAAAAACAAGAAATATCGGCATCATGGCTCATATTGATGCCGGCAAAACAACCACCACGGAACGTATCCTGTTTTATACCGGCGTAAACCATAAGATCGGCGAAGTTCATGACGGCGCGGCCACCATGGACTGGATGGAGCAGGAGCAGGAACGCGGCATCACGATCACTTCCGCTGCTACGACATGCCATTGGAAAGGATATCGTGTCAATATCATTGATACCCCCGGGCACGTAGATTTCACAGTAGAAGTAGAACGTTCCCTCCGCGTACTTGACGGATCTGTCGCTGTATTCAGTGCGAAAGACGGTGTGCAGACCCAGTCTGAAACCGTTTGGAGACAGGCTGACCATTACCATGTACCGCGTATCGCGTTCATCAACAAGATGGATACGGTCGGCGCAGATTTCCTGCGTGCGGTAAAGACCATGGAAGACCGTCTTCATGCCAATGCGCTGGCTATGCAGCTGCCGATCGGTAAACAGGATACTTTCACAGGTATTATCGATCTGCTCGAAAGAAAGGCTGAGGTCTACCTTTCCGACGACGGCACACAGTACGAAATACGTGAGGTTCCGGAAGATATGAAAGACCTTGTGGAAGAATACCGTGACAAAATCATTGAAAAGGCTGCAGAAGGCGACGACGCCCTAATGGAAAAATACCTTGAAGGCGTTGAACCGAGTATTGAAGAAGTTAAAGCTTCTATCCGCAGGCAGACCCTTAACTGTGACCTGTTCCCCGTATTCTGCGGTTCCGCATACAAGAACAAAGGCATCCAGATGCTTTTGGACGCAGTATTGGATTATCTGCCGGCACCGACCGATGTTCCCGCTGTTAAAGGGACAGACCCGAAGACCGGTGAAGAAATAACCCGTGAATCCAGTGACGAGGCACCGATGGCGGCTCTCGCATTCAAAATCATGGCTGACCCGTTTGTCGGCAAACTGGCATTCTTCCGTGTATACTCCGGGATTATGAAGCAGGGAACTTACATCCTGAATTCCACAAAAGGAAAGAAGGAACGTGTAGGCCGTATCCTCCAGATGCATGCGAACAACCGCAAGGAAATCGAATGCGCCTACTCCGGTGATATCGCCGCTGCGGTAGGGTTTAAGGATGTTACCACAGGAGATTCCCTCTGCGATGAAAACCATCCGATTATTCTGGAAAAAATGGAATTCCCGGAACCGGTTATTTCTGTTGCCGTTGAACCGAAGACAAAAGCTGACCAGGAAAAGATGGGCACCGCCCTTCAACGCCTGGCGGAAGAAGATCCGACATTCAAAGTGCATACAGATCCGGAAACCAACCAGACCATTATTTCCGGTATGGGTGAACTTCATCTGGACATCATCGTTGACCGCATGAGACGTGAATTCAAAGTAGAATGTACTGTAGGCAAACCGCAGGTTGCTTACCGTGAAACCATCCGTAAAACGGTGGAAGCGGAAGGCAAGTTTATCCGCCAGACCGGCGGACACGGTCAGTACGGCCACTGCTGGCTCCGCCTTGAACCGATGGAAGCGGGCAAAGGATTTGAATTTGCCAATGAAGTCGTCGGCGGTGTCATTCCGAAAGAGTTTATCAACCCGATCCAGGCCGGCGTAGAAGCGGCTATGGAAGACGGTGTCGTTGCAGGCTATCCGATGGTCGATATCAAAGTTACCGTTTATGACGGTTCCTACCATGATGTCGACTCCTCTGAAATGGCATTTAAGGTGGCAGGCTCCATGGCGTTCAAGGAAGGCGCGAAGAAGGCGGATGCCGTTCTTCTCGAACCGTACATGAGCGTAGAAGTAGATGTTCCCGAAGAATACATGGGAGACGTTATCGGCGGCCTCAATTCCCGCCGCGGACGTATCGAAGGCATGGAATCTGAAAACGGTGAATCCAGAATCAAAGGGTTCGTTCCGCTTTCCGAAATGTTCGGTTATGCGACCGGACTCCGCAGCGCTACACAGGGGCGCGGCACCTTCACAATGACATTTGATCACTATGAAGAAGTTCCGAAGGCAATTTCTCAGCAGATTACTGAAGAACGTCTGGGTAAGAAATAATTTAAAAGGAGAATTTAAAAATGGCAAAAGCACATTATGAAAGAACCAAACCGCATGTAAACATCGGTACCATCG
>OLPA01000385.1_pt1 | contig 41008 bp, 45 predicted proteins | sample 1672811 | NCBI WGS metagenome assembly OLPA01 (sample SAMEA3136726, study PRJEB25190) | human gut metagenome | biome: human gut; feature: human-associated habitat; material: faeces | place: Austria | collected 2013
AGTCGCTGATACGGTGATTGATAACCTTGATTTCTTCATCATAAAGACTGGTTGCTGTTGTGACGGTTTTCTCGATTTCGTACATTCTTTCAACAAGGTGGTTATGCTTGTCAACCTTTTTTTCGAGCTGCTCAAGACGGTAGAGATTAAGCTTTGAAGTAACTAAAATACCGCCGAGAGAGCCTATAAGCGAACAAAGTGCAGATAATAAACTTAATATGATTTCTATATTCATTTTATGACTTCCTCCTGCAATTTGTTATAAAAATGCTTGTGAATTTCAATTTCGCAGAAGTCGGATTTGATAAGAATCTCACCTTTTTTAAACTCAATCCAACATTTCACCTTGCCGATACTGTTATAAAAAATTTTATTTGGACGAAAATAAAAAGTAAGATAACTTCTTAATCTTGTTGCCACAAAGCCATAATCATTCAGCGAAATTTTTTCTAAATTTCCAGCAGGAGTTGCAAAACAAAAGCTAATGTCAGCATTTTCAGCCAAAATTCCATTTATATGATAGGGAATAAGTAGCTTAAAAATATCAGCTAACGATTCTCCATAATAGGAGTTTTCACTTTTTTTAAGATTAATACTTTTATTAGCCGAAACGATAATTTCTGTCATAATTCCTCCTTTTTAATATTTATACACTAAATGTGTATTCAACTTGTTAAAAAATAGCGTTATATTACAAACCGCCTTAAAATAAATCTAAGGAAAATTGTTAATATTACGCATAAGAAAGCTCTCAGCAATGTTCGGACTTTAATATAAAGCTGACGGAGAAAGCTTTATATAGCAATTTCATCAAGACTTTCTATATTTAATTATAGAACATTCGTTTGATTATGTCAAGTGAAAAGACACATTTTGTGTATTAACTTAATAACTAAATCTTTAAAAGTTATTATTGATTTATGTTTGATAAAAATTTTAATTACCTTATTTTATTGAACTTGAGATATTAATAAGATATTTCACACCTTTACTTTCGTGCTTTTATATGCTAAAATTTTATTACATTAAAATGGTATTATCGGAGGAAAATGCTATGAACCCGAAAATTGTAAATGAAGATACAGAATTTCTTTGCAAAGTTATATTAAATCTTAATTCCGTAGAAGAATGTTATAGCTTCCTTGACGATTTATGCACAGTTCAGGAAATTCACGCAATGGCTCAAAGACTTAAAGTAGCCTATATGCTTTCAAACCACGAAATTTATGCAGATATTGTTAAGGATACAGGAGCAAGTACAGCAACAATAAGCAGAGTAAATCGTGCCTTGTCCTATGGCAGTGATGGCTATACACAGGCATTTAAACGCCTTGCTGAAATTCAAAAAAAAAAAAGGAAGATAAGGAATGAGCTATAACGCATTTGCAGAGTTTTATGACGGCTTAACAGGAAATGTTGAATATAAAGACAGAGCCGAATATATTGAAAAGCTTATAAAATCCTTTGGCAGAGAAGCTGGAACAACACTCGATTTAGCTTGTGGAACAGGTTCTCTTACCCTTGAGCTTTATCGCAGAGGCTTTGATATTTTTGGCGTTGATGCGTCTATTGATATGCTTTCGGAGGCACAGCAGAAATGTTCTGAAGATGAGCAAATTTTATTTATATGCCAAAAAATGCAAAGATTAAATCTTGCAAGCGAAATTGATACTTGTATATGTACTCTTGATAGTATAAATCATTTAACAAATCCTAAAGATGTAAAGGAAACTTTTAAGCGAGTTGCCAAATATCTTTCTAAGGAAGGCTTGTTTATTTTTGATGTAAATACACTTTACAAGCACAGAGAGGTCTTGTGCGATAATTGCTTTGTCTTTGATACAGACGAAGTTTTCTGTTCATGGCAGAATGAGCTTGATAAGGAAACCGATATAGTAAATATAACACTGGATTTCTTTATTCCTGATGAGAACGGCTTATATTTCCGTGAAACAGAAGAATTTTCAGAGAGAGCATACAGCGATGAGGATTTAACCCAATGGCTTAGTGAAGCAGGCTTAAAAATTCTTGCAGTATATGACGATATGAGCTTTGATGAGCCAAAACCCGAAAGCGAAAGAAAAATATTTGTTGCAGTTAATAATTGATAAAAATATGGAGATGTATCTTTATGAATTATGGACCAAATCCGAATAGTATCTATCCTAATCCAAATATTAAAAGCTTATGTTATATAAAAAACGTTGTGAAGAATCCAAATATTATTATTGGAGATTACACCTATTATGATGATGTAAATAATCCTGAGGATTTTGAAAGACATGTAACGCATCATTATGAATTTATAGGCGATAAACTGATAATTGGAAAATTTTGTGCTATAGGAAAAGGCATAGAATTTATTATGAATGGCGCTAATCATAGAATGAATAGTGTTACAACATATCCGTTTAATATTATGGGAAACGGTTGGGAAATAAGCACGCCATCTTTATGTGACTTACCGATAAAAGGTGATACCGTTATAGGAAATGATGTTTGGTTTGGACAGAATGTAACAGTTATGCCGGGAATTCATATTGGTGATGGCTGTATAATAGGAGCTAACACAACGGTTGCTAAAGATATTCCGCCATATTCAGTTGCAGCAGGAAATCCCTGCCGTGTTATACGAAAAAGATTTGACGATAAAATGATAGAGTTCCTTTTGAAATTAAAATGGTGGGATTGGTCTCCGGAAAAAATTTTTAAGAATTTAGATGTACTGTGCAGCCACGATATAGAAAAAATAAAAGAATTAGATAAAAACTGAAATAAATATGTTTTCAAGGAAGGTGATAACAATGAAGCACATAGGAACTAAAAATATAGAAACCGAAAGATTGATTTTACGCAGATTTACTTTAGATGATGCTGACGCTATGTATAGAAATTGGGCATCTGATGATGAAGTCACAAAATATTTGATTTGGCCTGCCCATAGCAGTGTTGATATTACAAAAATGGTTCTTGCTGATTGGGTTGAATCGTATAAAAACGATGATAACTATAACTGGGCAATAACCTTGAAGGGTAATGATGAGCCTATTGGTTCTATTGGAGTTGTTGCCAAAGATGACGAAACCGAAATGGTGCATATTGGTTATTGCATAGGCAGAGAATATTGGCACAGAGGAATTACTTCCGAAGCGCTCAAAGCATTGATAGACTTTTTCTTTGATGAGGTTGGCGTAAAGCGTGTTGAATCAAGACATGACCCAAGGAATCCAAATTCAGGTAAGGTTATGAAAAAGTGCGGAATGATTTATGAGGGTACTAAAAAGAATTCCGACAGAAATAATCAAGGCATTTGTGATGCAAGTTATTATGCAATAATAAGGTCATAATTTTGAGGTAAAGCTAATGGGTGATGAAAGACTTGAAAAGCAAAATAGGGACTAACTATTTATGCGGAGGAAACAAATACTATTATAAAATGTAGAACCGAACAGTAATTTATATTGTTTTAAAATAAAAATAAAGGAATGATATTTAATGGATAAGATTATAAGATGTATTACTGATGATGGTGCTATTGCTGTTACTGCAGCAGAAACCTCAGATATAGTTTTTACTGCACAAAAGCTTCATAAAACTTCTCCTGCGGCAACAGCAGCTCTCGGAAGATTGCTGACAGCAGCTTCTCTTATGGGAACTCAACTCAAGAGCAAAGAGGGCATAATTACTCTGCGTGTGAACGGTGATGGACCTTTGGGAGCGGTTATAGCTGTTGGCGACAGTAAGGGAAATTGCCGAGGATATTGTGTGAATCCAAGTTGTCCTACTACTTATTATGAAAATGGCAAGATAAATGTTGCCGAGGCTGTCGGTAAAAATGGTATTCTCAATGTTATGAAGGATTTCGGACAAGGTGAGCCTTATCTTGGACAGATTGAGCTTGTTTCGGGCGAGATTGCCGAGGATATTACGAACTATTATGCAAGAAGCGAGCAGTTGCCAACTGTATGCTCTCTTGGTGTTTTGCTTGATAAAGAAAGCCACGAAATGATGCTTTCGGGCGGTTTCCTTATTCAATTACTTCCTATGGCTGATGATACAACTATTGATAAGCTTGAGGCCAATATCCGTACTTTAGAGCCTATGACAACTATGCTTGCAAAAGGTATGAGTATACTTGATATTTGCAAAAAGGCTCTTGAGGGCTTTAATCTTGAGGTTCTTGATGAGAATAATATAAATTATGTATGTAATTGCAGTCGTGAAAGAGTTGAAAATTCTTTAAGCACACTTAAAAATGAAGAAATTCTCTCACTTCCTGACGAGAGAGGTTTTATGGAAGCATCTTGCCAATTCTGCAATAAGAAGTATAAATTCACAAAGCAAGAATTAGAGGAGCTTGTAAAACGCAGAAATTCAAAATAATCGGGGCAGTTATATAATGGATATTAAAGAAGCAAAGCTTGAAATTATAAATACAGTCAAGGCATACTTGAGCAAAAATTCAGAGGGTGAGTATATAATTCCAAGAGTACATCAAAGGCCAATTTTACGCCACCGCATTGCAGACGCTGGGCTTTGTGACCTCCAGGTGCCGGGCCACATCTACAGAGCGCACCATGCCTTTCTGCCTTTGGAGCACCAGAATGGCCTCCAGGTAATCCTCTCCAGATGCGTGGAGTTTCATGGCGTCCTCCCCTCAGGCGGATATTTTTTGCTCTGCCTGCCACATGGCCGCGTACTTCCCGTTCTTGGCCAGCAGCTCCTCATGGGTACCGGCCTCTGCGATCTTCCCGTCTGCTACCACCAGGATCTGGTCCGCATTCTTGACAATGGACAGGGTATGGGCAATCATCACCACGGTCTTTTTCTCCTTGAGCAGATTGGCAATGGCCTGTTTCACCGCCAGCTCGTTCTCGATGTCCAGGGACGCCGTGGCCTCGTCCAGCAGCAGAATGGGACTGTTCTTCAAAATGGCCCGGGCAATGGAGATGCGCTGGCGCTCACCGCCAGAGAGCAGATTGCCATTCTCCCCTGTGGGGGTATCATAGCCCTTCTCCATCTTGCGGATAAAGCCGTCGCAGTTGGCCTCCCGGCAAGCCGCCTCGATTTCCCCATCAGTGGCTTCAGGGCGTGCGTGGCGGATATTGTCACGGATGGTGTCATCAAAGAGGAACACATCCTGATCCACCATGGAGATCTGCTCCAGCACCCGCTCCGCCGCTACATGGTCCGTTGGCCTGCCGCCGATGGATATGGCGCCGCCGGTGGGTTCATAGTATTTGGCAATCAGGTTCAGGATGGTGGACTTGCCGGAACCGGAGTCCCCCACGATGGCGGTGAGCTTCTGGTCTGGCACCGTAAAGGTGGCCTGTTTCAGCACAGGCTCTCCGGGGACATACGCAAAATCCACATGGTCAAAGGTGATCTCATGGGTATCCGTCTGGAACGGCTCCATGCTGCCGCTCTCCTCCGGCTCCTCCATAACGCCCAGGATTTTGCTTTTGGAGATCATCAGGTTTTTGTAACTGGTGAGGTCCACAAAGATGGTGTTGGCCAGTTTCGCGCAGAACAGGGGCAGCATGCAGATCAGCAGGTAGGACACGGTATCCAGTGTCCCGGCCGCCCATGGCGCATACGCTGCCCAGATGACCAGCGGGCAGGCCAGCCAGGTCAGGATGCTCAGTCCCGCCCCCACCGGGAGCACCTTGGCCTCATACACATAGCTGATGCGGCAGAATTCCCGCATGGCGTCAATGACGGTTTTGTTCTTCAGGCCGCCCACGCCGTAGGCCCGGAAGGTCTGGATGCCGGATACATACTCCACGATGCTGCTGACGTTCTCCGCACAGATGTCGTTCTTCTCCTGGCCGTATTTCCGCACCATGCGGAAGGATAGCCACAGGCCGGGAATCAGCAGCAGATCAGCCGCCAGCAGGATCAGTCCCGCAGGGACGTAGACGGTCATGACAAACACGATCAGCATGATGGACAGGGCGAAGCTCTTCGCCAGGTCCCCGATTTTATGGGTCAGGATCTTTTCATAGTTGTTGACGTCGCTGGTGATAGTGTTGATGTAGTCGCCGGTCTGCCCCTGGGTAAACCGGGATAACGGGATGCGTTTGAGATGGTCCCCCATGAAGAGGCGGATGTTCCGGCTGACCTCCGCACCGCCGATTTGGGCCTTGGTATAGCCATAACTGTAAATCAGGATACGGAGCAGGAAGATCCCGGCAATCACCCCGGTCAGCACCAGGGCCTGATCCATGTCGAACTGACCAGACCACAAGAATTGCATCACCGCATAGAGCAGCATGAAGAGGCTGCCGGAGAGCATGCCTTCCAGCACAGTCCCTGCAACACCGATATAGAAATTGCGGTTCTTCTTCAATACAGCATGGCCCAGGCCACCCTCTTCGGCTCCTATGGAGCCATTCACCTTGTACTCACGCATTGCCCTCGCCCCCTTCCAGCTGATAGGTGATGTTCCGGGCCTTTTCATAGTCCTCCCAGGCCTTTCGATAGTAGGCATTTTTCTTTCGGACTTCCTCATGGGTTCCGATACAGGTAATCGTGTGGTTCTCCACCACGGCCACCCGGTCGCACAGTTTCAGGGCGCTGAGCCGGTGGGCCACCACAATGACGGTCTTGCCCTTGCAGAGATTTTGGATGGCTTTGTCGATCTCCATTTGATTTTCCGGGTCGGAGGCACTGGTGGCCTCGTCCAAAATCAGGATCGGGGCATTTTTCAGGATGGCCCGGGCGATGGCGATGCGCTGCTTTTCGCCGCCGGAGAAGCGGGAGCCGAAGCTGCCCACCTTGGTGTCGTAGCCATCCGGCAGGGACATGATAAAGTCGTCGATCTGTGCCTCTTTCGCGGCCGCCCTCACCTCCTCCAGACTGGCGCTGCTCCCCATGCGGATGTTTTCCAAAACGCTGTCCCGGGTCAGGAAGGTCTTCTGGAACACAATGGCCACGTTTTTTAGAATGGTGTCGTAGTCCAGCTCCTTCACATTTCTCCCGCCAATCAGCACCTCGCCCTCCTGCACATCATAGAACCGGGAAACCAGTTCAATGATGGTGCTCTTGCCGGCACCGGACCGCCCCACCAGGGCCATACGCTCGCCGTCTCTGATTTTCAGGTTGACGCCCTGCAGCACGTCGGTCTTGCCGTCATAGGAAAACCGCACGTTCCGCAGTTCAATGTCGTGGCTTTCGGGGAAGTCGCTCCCGCCCTGATAGACAGGGATGTCCAGGATCTCCTTTGCCTTGGTGACGGCGCCCAGCACATTGGCGAAGTTTGTCCCCAGCTCTTGCAGGGGCCGAATCTCGGTCAGGTACAGGGAACCCACATAGAGGAACAGCAGAAAGGCGCTGGCCGTTAGGGAGCCTCTCAGGAAAAACATCCCGCCCAGGGGCACCATCAGCAGCATGCCGCACTCGATGATGACCACAAAGGCCGCATAGGGCGGCCCCATCCGCCGGGACGTCTCATTCCACATGGCGTTTTCCTCGTGGATGGCGGAGGAAAACTTTTGAAAGGACTTGCTCCCCATGTTATAGGCTTTGATCAGCTTCATGCCGTTGATGTACTCGATCATGACGGAGTTCAGAGTACTGATGGAGCGGTTGGCCCGGTCCATCAGGTCATCCGTATTGCGGAACATGACCCCCATCACAGCGACGGCCAGGACCAGCGGCACCAGAGAAACCAGCGCCAGGGGGATATTGACGGTCATCAGGTAGGCGAAGACCACCACCGGCCCCACCAGATAGCACACCAGATCCGGCAGGTTGTGGGCCAGGAACAGTTCCAGTTTCTCAATATCCTCGTTCAGCACCGTCTTGATGTCCCCGGTGCGCCGCTCATTCAGCGCCCCCAGGGGCGCCCGGGCCATGTGCTCCGCCACCATGCAGCGCACCTTGAACAGCGCCCCGTAGGCGCCCTTGTGGGCCGCCACCCCGGAGCCGCCGAACAGCACAAAGCGCAGAGTCACCGCCGCCGCGATCATTGCCACGATCCGCACCACCAGTTCCCTGGTACAGGTTCCGTTGAAGGCGGCGTCCATCAGCTGATAGATCCCCATATAGGGGACAACAATGCACAGCCCGCCGGCCGCTGACAAAAAGACTGCCAGAAACAGCCAGACCTTCTGCTCCCCCGCCCAGTGGAGCAGCAGGGCCACACGGTTGACTTTTTTCTGTTTCATCGGTCACCTCTCCTTTCCATCTGAAACAGAGAACAGCTCTCTCAATTTCGGGAGGGCTTCCATGATAACGGGTACATCATCGGGCATCTCGCCCTCGTCAAAATGCAGGACCCGGGAGCAAGTGCGGCAGACAAATTCAAAGTCGTGGGTGACGATGAAGATGACCTTTCCCATGTCGGACAAGCGGCGGATCAGCCCCGCTACCTGGGTCATGCTGTCAAAGTCCAGGCCGCTGGTGGGTTCATCAAATACCAGCAGATCCTTTCCGCAGATCATGCTGACGGCTACGGCCACCCGCTGTTTTTGCCCGCCGGACAGGGTATTGGGGTGGCGCTCCCGGTATGGGGCCAGCCCCAGTTCCTCCAGGGTAGCGTCTACCAAGGCTCTGTCCGGGTTCCGGATGCCGAAGGAGCACTCCGCCTCCACGCTCTCGGCAAACAGCTCGTAGTTTACGTCCTGCATCACCATGTAGGATTGCTTGAGCCGGTCCCTGCGCTCCATCGGCCCGCCATCCCACTGGAACTGACCGTCACAGTCCTTGTGAAGCCCGCACAGGGCGCGGGAGAATGTGGTCTTTCCGGCTCCATTGTGGCCCACCACGCCGATAATCTCTCCCCTTCCGGCGGAAAGGCCGATTCCGTGAAGGATGGTACGCCTCTTATAGCGCAGGGAGACATCGTTCAACGACAGCACCGATCCCCGGACCGGGGCATGGCCGGGCGGCGGGAGGACGTCCATCAGATCCGTTGCCCGCAGCCCCATCTGTTCCCGCTGTGCCTGGGACAGCCGACGGAGCTCTTCCGGTGTGAATATTCCTTTGATCTCTCCTCGGTCCAGATACACGATCCGGTCTGCTATGTCCATCAGGTAATAGAGCCGGTGCTCTGCGATCAGGATGGTCTTGCCCTGGCCCTTGACCAGCCGCAGATGCTCCCGCAATTCTTGGATGGAGGTCATGTCCAGGTTAGAAGATGGTTCATCCAGCAGATAGATCTCCGGGTTCATGGCGTAGACGGATGCGAATGCGATCTTCTGCTTTTCCCCGCCGGACAGCTCGAAGATATTGCGGCCGCGAAGGCTCTGGATGCGCAGATCCTCCGTCGTCTGCTCCACGCGCTCCGCCAGTTCCCGGGGCGGCCGGGCCTCATTCTCGATGCCGAAGGCGATCTCGCTGTCCGTGTCCACGTTAAAAAACTGCGTTCTGGGATTCTGGAACACTGACCCCACCTTGGCGGCGATCTGGTACATGGGGAGGCTGCTGATCTCCTGCCCGTCTACCAGCACACGGCCCTGAAGTTCTCCCTGGTAAAATTGAGGGATCAGTCCGTTCACCAGCCTTGTGATGGTAGTCTTGCCGCATCCGCTGCGCCCACAGAGCAGGACACACTCCCCATCCGCGATGGTCAGGTCAATGTCCCGGAGGCCATCATGCTCTTGCCCCTGATAGGTAAAGGATACCTGTTTCAGTTCGATCATCCAAACACCCCCTTCCCATAGAGGCCCGCCGCGAAAAAGGCGCCAAAACAGAGAATTGCCAGCACATCCGCCGGCCCCATGCGGATCTGCACCAGGCAGGTTCGAGGCTTTGGGTTCTCGATCCCCCGGGTGATGGAGGCGATGGACAGCTCATCCGCCGCCTTGGATGCCGCCATCATCAGCGGGACATAGATGCACTCCACGGTCATGCCGGGATGGGTCAATAGCCCTTTCAGGGAAGGCGACACGTCCCGCAGCCGCATGGCGTCCTTGATGAACCGCCAGTCCTCCTGAATGGTGGGGATATAGCGGAGCATGACCGCCAGCGGGATCACCAGATTTTTCGGCGCATGGACACGTTTCATGGCTGACAAAAACTCGCTGACCTTAGTGGTGGAGATGACGATGCCTGACAGCATCCCGCAGGGGTACACCTTGTGGAACAGGCCGAGGAATGCGATGAACATGGTGCGCCAGGTCCCGGTCATGGTGTCCATGATCCAGAAGGTGATCAGGACAATCAGCCCGTAGAACGCTGCGCCCTTCCAGGCGTACTTCCACTTTCCGCAGCAGGCGCCAAACAGCCCAATCAGCACCACGAGTCCCAGCTCATAGTACAGAGACGGGGCCATCATGGCGGAGAGGATGCAGAGCAGGAGCAGCAGGATTTTCGTCCTTGGATCCAGCCAGAGTCTTTGCCGTGGAGATGTTCCGCCGTTCATGCGGTGATCCCAGCCTTCTCGAACTGTTTCTTCAGCATCTTGCCGCCGACCCACCCGCTGAAGGCCGCGATGACCAGCGTGCCGACGACGATGACCGCCAGCAGCCAGGAGGGGGCGGAGGCGCTCATGGTGTCAATGTAGGACTGCTCCGTGCCGTTATCCAGCATGGTGCTGGCCCAGCCCTCCGGGTCGATAAAGAATACCACATAGGTGTAGATGCCGCCCAGGGAGATCAGCATGTAGGACAGCAGGTTGATGGCCTTGTTGCGGTAGTGGCCGGCGCCGGCCACAAGGTCCGCAATGATCCCCATGCCAATGTACCCCAGAGAGAACGCCCAGTGCATCCCCGTGGCAAACCAGATGATTCCCATGATGATGCCGAGGATGGTGACGCTCCAGCGTTTCTGCACCTTAGCGACCATCAGCAGATAGATGGGGCCGCACAGCAGCGCCGCACCCATGGGCATGTAAAAGGTCAGAACCGGGTTTGGCGCAAAGGGCAGACCGCCAATCAACGTAAAGACAAAAAAGATGGCGCTGAAAATGCCAGTGGTCACAAGGTCCTTGACCGTAAGGCCCTTCTTCAGTGAATTGGCTTGGTTGCTCATAGTTTTCCTCCTGTTTCATAACGTGTTGACTTTTCATAGGCGATGTGCTACCATTCGGTTAGATGCCGCTAACCATCGCCTATACACTACACGTGGTCTGGACATCTTGCAAGGGTTTGAGACGAGGTTCGTCTCTTCGTTGCAAAAGTTCGTCCAATCGTTGCAAAGAGGAGGCGAGTCTTTTGTTATGCCCGAAATGACGGAGCCATACTATGTATCCATGCTGAAGGGCCACGGTTTTACCCCCGACCTCGACGATCACCAGTATGGGGCCTTGGGCCTCTGCTGGAAAATCTCCCAGGAAATCGGGGAGGGTTCCTACTGGACCTATGGACAGAAGGACCTCTACGACATTAAGATCCACAACTTTTCCTTTCATAAGGACTCCCTGCTGGAGTTCTCCCTGCCGGAGTGCCTGAGCATTACTCGCTATGACTCCATCTCCGGGGAAGAGCTGTCGCCCTACCGCCGGCTGTCCGCCGGGTGCATCAAGACCTATATCGGCGGGTATGAGCCGTACCAGGTCCTGATCCACAAGAACATCCCCATCCGCTCCATCGGCATCGAGATCATGCCGGCCTACTATGAGGACTACCTCAAGAAGCAATACCCGGAAGAATACCGAAACCCAGTGGAGGCGTTCCGCAAAATCGACCAGACCACTGATTTCCCGGAGATGTCCAGACTGCTTTCTGAAGTCCAGAACTATCGAGGGGATGGGATAGCCGCCAAGCTGTTCTATGAGAGCAAGGTGGCGGAGGCCCTGTCCCTGGTGGTGGAGTACCAGAAAAAACGTCCAGCGGCCCCCAGCAAACTGTCTCAGGCGGATCTGGAGCGCATCCAGACCGTGGCCGCCTATCTGAGCGACCACTATGCCGCAGAGATCCCCATGGAGCGGCTGACGCAGATTGCCTGCATGGGAACCACGAAACTCAAGAGCAGTTTCAAAAAGGTTTACGACTGCACCATCACAGAGTACATCCAGCAGCGCCGCATGAGCCAGGCGGAGTACCTGCTGACCAACACAGACTTATCCATCGGCCAGATCGCTCAGACCGTTGGCTACTCCACCTCCAGCCGCTTTGCGGAGCTGTTCCGGAAGAGCACCGGGCTGCTGCCGGGAGAGTTCCGGAAAGTGGGAAGCCGGTAATAGGGCATGAAAAAGGAACTGGATACCGCCCTTTAATGGGTGGCATCCAGTTCCTTTCAATCTTCCATTCCCGATTGCCTGTTATGAATATCTATTTTATAGCCTGCACCCACCACCGTCTTGATGTATCCCGGATGTTTGGGGTCCTCCTCCACTTTTCTTCTCAGCCGCCAAATGATATTTTCCACGGAGTTTGTTCCGTGGAGATATTCCTCCCCCCAAGCGGCCTCATAGAGCTGCGCTTTGGAGAACAACTGCCCTGGTGAACTGGCCATGCAGTAGAGCATGGCATACTCCCCATGATTGAGCTCCACTTCCCTGCCCGCCATGAGCACCCGGCGTTGCTCGTGATGGATCTCCAGATCCCCGATGTGCAGCACGGAGGCGGACAGATTGGATACATCGACCACCTCTGCCCTTTTACCCTTCAGCGCGTCCATGACGGCCTGGAACACGCTGCCGTCCGGATCCTGCGCCCGAATGACGATAACCTCCTCCATGTTGCTCACCTCTATTGTTTCGTTATCTGGATATCTCAATACAATAAAGATTATGATTCAAAATGAAATTATTACATCCTTGTCGGGGTGGCTCCAAAATGACTCTGATTTAGATGATTCATTGCAAATGCGGTGACACTGGCCACCACATGACTGACCAGAACCGCAACCCAAATTCCATTTAGGCCAAAGCCCAGATAGGAAAGTAAATAGGCCAGAGGAATCCGGACTGCAATGTAATAGAAAATCATCAAAAACATACTCTTTGATGGCTTTCCCATACCATTGAGGGCACCTAAATAGCAATTTGTGACGGTATTAAGAACATATCCAATGCTGACAATCAAAAAATATGTTCCAACGATAGTGGCCACATCCTCACTGCGAACAAATAGAACGGAAAGCCGTCTTGAAAACCCGACCACCAAAACAGAAAGAATTACAAGCAAACCACAGCCGTAACCCAATGCACATTTCAGATAGTCTTTAGCCCTGTCGTATCGACTTCCGCCAACGCACTGCCCGATGATGGTAGTTAAGACCATGTTTAGCGCCATCGCCGGGTAGAAAAGTATGGTTTCCAATTTTCCTGTTACCCCATAAGCCGCTATTGCAGTGACGCTATACGTGCTGACAAGTGCGGTGAGAGAAGTTGTGCTGATGGCCGGGATGCTTTGCTGAATGACAGAAGGAATTGCCTTCTGAATAAGTGGTAATATATCACTCTTATCAAATGCAGAGATTTTGAACGCAAACAGATTCTTCTTTTTCAGATAGGCCAGCATGAACAGTAAGCAAATTACCTGAGAAAGCAGTGTGGCAATCGCCGCGCCATGAAATCCGATGAAGTGGATAAAAATAGGATCAAGGATCGCGTTCAAAATCGTTGATACCAGCATGGCTACAGCTTGAAACATAGAATTGCCAAAGCTCCTCAATACAGCGGTAAAATAAAGGTAAAGGTAAACCGCCAAATATCCGAGGATATAGATCGCCAAGTAGCTGTATGCCATATCATAAGTTTCAGCTGGGGTGTTCAAAACCTTCAAAATTCCCGGAAGAAAAGCCTCAAGCAAAATCGTCACGAGAAAGGAGAAAGCTACCGCAACGCTGAATGATGTGGCAATCAAACTTTCTGTCTTTTTCTTATCCTTTGCGCCAATCGCCTGGGAGATCAGGATCGACACACCATTAGTCGCCCCCATCGCAACAGAGGTTAAGATCAGAATGATAGGAGTGGAGTTTGTCAAAGCGGCATAAGCCGTTTCTCCGAGCAAATTTCCGATCCACAGGCTGTCTACAAGGTTATACATCATATTGAGGAACATGGCGGCAATCATCGGGAGCGCCATCGCCATAAGGCAACGCTTTGTGTTCCCGCCTATAAAGTCGATTTTAGTTGGCATGACAATCACCTTTCTTAATAATTGAATGAATAACATTCATTAACGGGTCTTTGAAAATCCCCCGCCCCAGAGCGGGGGATCAGTTTCAAAGGTGTAATGCAAATATAAGAAATTCACGGATCCTTTTTGACTTATCATCTTGTGTCAAATCGTCTGCCAGCAGGATACCAAGCTGCCCATATACACAGAACATCGCAGCGGCCTGAATATCATCAAACTGCATTTCACCCTTTTGCCGAGCGCGTAGCAACAATTTTTCTACAAGCGGAACCAACTTCTCACAGACTTTGAGAGAAAGCTGATCGTGGAATTTCTTGTTTTCTGCGCCGTGAAAGACTGAATAATATTTTGTGTCCCGTTCTTCCATAGTGGCAGGCATATCTTCAATGATCTGCCGTAAGGTCTTGTGATCGTCCTTTTCAGCACCGATAAACTGCTCCACCAGGACATCCGCATATTGTTCAATCGCGCTGTCAAACAGCGCCTCTTTAGACGGAAAATAGCGATAGCATAGACCCTGTGCCACACCGATTGCTTTTGCTATATCCGTAATCGAGGTCTTTTCATATCCATTTTCCCCGAACAATTTGAGGGCAGTATCTAAAATCTCCTGCTTGCGTATTTCCGGCTCCTTTGTAACCCGCATAGTCTGAGCCTCCTTTCTTTCTATGATAGCACTCCCTTTCTAAAAAATCAATGAGTGAATATCAATCATTTTTCACCCATAGCAATACACGCCGTGTTACCAACCTTTTCCCATGATACATTATGAAAAAATGCTGAAAGCATGGAGACGAGTTCGGCTTCAGAGTAAATCTTCACATCTCCTTCTTTACTATGACGCATATAAAAATTCATGATCACGCGACCTACAAAAGGTTGCCAGCAATCTCCCATCAGGAAAGTGCCGCCCGGCTTCAATACTCGGTTTATCTCCCTTAATACATCTTTCGGTGCAGGATAGTGATGAAAAGAGTCGTTGCAATACACAACATCAAAGGCGTTGTCCGGGAAAGGGAGTGCCTCGCTGTCCCCCAACAATAGCTTGACTTGTTCCGGTAGTTTCGATTTCGCAACAGCAAGCATTTCCTCTGATAGATCAATGCCGCACAATTCTTTATGGGGATCTTTCTGCAAAATGAGCTTTAGCATTTCACCAGTCCCGCATCCCAAATCGAGGGCAGATTGAAACGGAATGTGCGACAGCTTTTCCAGCAGGACGGGATAAAGAGAGCGGGCGTGCTGGCCCTTAATATCTTTATCATAGGTGGCAGCCTGCTGATTAAATGCAGCTTTCGAGTTTTCTTTTATGGTGTTCATGGTTTGACCTCCTTTCCACCAATTAGTATAGCACCCTTTTTTGAAATGTCAATGAATAATGTTCATTCATTTTTGCTAATTACAAGTAAAAGATTAACTATCGCTTCTCCCCTCTTCTTCAATGCGGATAATCCAGACGATACCCTGTCCCCACCACTGTTTTGATGTACGCCGGATGCCTGGGGTCCTCCTCCAGTTTTCTTCTCAGCCGCCAGATGGTATTCTCCACGGAGTTTGTCCCGTGAAGATATTCCTCTCCCCAGGCGGCCTCATAGAGCTGCGCTTTGGAGAACACCTGCCCTGGTGAACTGGCCATGCAGTAGAGCATGGCATACTCCCCATGATTGAGTTCCACTTCCCTGCCCGCCATGAGCACCCGGCGGTGCTTATGATGGAGCTCCAGTTCCCCGATGCGCAGCACGGAGGTCGCAGGGGCAGCAACATCGACTACCTCTGCCCTTTTACCCTTCAGCGCGTCCATGACGGCCTTGAACACGCTGCCGTCCGGATCCCTCGCCCGAATGACAATAATCTCCTCCAAGCTGCTCACCTCCCCGGGATCTTCTGCGGCATGATCAGTTTTGCAGAATTGCCGCCGCCTCTTCCTCGCCGAGATACCCGTATTTCACCATCTGTTGGAGAACATACTGCTGCCGCTGCGCAGCCAGATCTGGGTTCGCCGTCAGCGAGTAGACGGATGGCGCATTGGGGATTCCGGCCAGCAGCGTGGCTTCGTCATCCGTCATGTCCGCAGGCTCCTTCCCAAAGTAGCCCGCGCTGGCGTCCCGGACACAGTAATAGCCGTCGCCAAAGTAAATGGAGTTGACATACAGCTCCAGGATCTCGTCTTTTGAGTAGGTCTGCTCCAGCCGAAAGGCCATGAAAACCTCCGCAGCCTTACGGATAAAACTCCGCTCCTGGGTAAAATACAGGTTCTTGGCAAGCTGCTGGGTGATGGTGCTGCCGCCTTCCCGCAGGCTCCAGGACTTGATGTTGTTCCAGGCAGCTCTGGCGATGGCGATGATGTCGATGCCGCAATGCTGTTCAAAGCGGTGGTCCTCCACTGCCACGACCGCATCAAGATAGATCTCCGGCAGGTCTGCAAGCGGCGTGTAGCTGGGATCTGCCTGCACCTCTGCAACCTTGTCCTCCAAGCTCTGCTCCTTGAGTGCGTCACGATACATCAGATAGCCCAGAACAGCCACCACACTGCCGCACAAAATCCCGGCGGCTACGATCAGCAGAATGATCCGCACCAGTAGTTTTTTCAGTATCCGCATGACGCACCTCACAGTTTACTCGATTTGAATGGACACGCTCCCGGTCACGCCCTCGCCCCAGACACCGAGATAGACGCTTCCACCGCCCACCTCGATGGTGCCGGAGTAATCCCCGCTCTCGGACAGCAGGAGCACCGGCTCCTCCGAGCCGGAGCACAGGAAGATGGCAGCCTCCCCCTCTTCGACGGCAAGGGAGCAAGTGACCTCTACCGTATCCCCGGCCTCCCGGTCCAGCGTGGTACCGCCAAAGAGCAGTTCCGTACCGGAGAAGTCCTCATAGTCAGCCGCATAGGTGCCGGTGTAGTCGTCCTCGCCCCGGACACGCTCCCCCTGGAGGGAGCGGTCCGGCGTCAGCGCCCAGGAGCCGGCGGTATCCATCAGCGAGCTGTAGGCGTCCAGAATGGCGTCCTTCACTGAGTCATCCGTCGCGTCGGCCGCGGCACCGAGGGCTGCGTCTGTCATATCCGCCAGAGCGCCGGCGACCTGATCCGTTCCCTCCGCCAAGCCATTGAGTACCGCATCCGTCCCATCCGCCAGTGATTGCATCATGCCGGAACAGCCGGACAGCAGCAGGACGCAGAACAGGCCGCAGGTCAGGAGCGGTGTCCATCGCTTTCGGTTTTCTTTCATCGTGTTTTCCTCCTTGCCTGCCGGCGTCCACCGGCCTTTTTCTTTTTCGTACTCCCGGCCTTGCTGCTGGGTCTGGAGAAGGCCAAGATCACAGCCGTCAAAACGATGACCGCCGTCATGCCCAGGAGGGCCAGCGGAATGCTAGGAGCCTCAGTGGCCCCGTTGTATTCCTGCATATCAAAGCCGGCCAGCACCAGCGCCGCGGAGAAGGGGTAAGCGGAGAGCAGGAACCCGCTCTTGAAAAACAAAATGCAGTACCCCAGGAAAAAGGTCAGGATGGAGCCGCCCAGATAGGCGCCCCGCATCTGTCCGAAAATCAAAATCATGGGCATACAGACCAGGAAGGTGGTCAGCGCTGCGGCCACCACCTGTCCCCCCTGCTGGAGGAGCACGCCAGGTGTCAGCCCCGGAAGGCCCGCCAGCACCCCGGTGAGTACTGTCACGGCTACGCTGTAAAGGCCAAACAGCAAGGACAGCAGGCCGGTGACCGCCAGTTTGCCCCCCAGGAGCTTGGGATAGGACACCGGGACGGTGAGCAGGTTCTTCATGGTGTCGTGGGTGTTCTCCCGGTCGATCAGCCACCCGCCGATCATCACCAGAGAGATGGGGAGAAACACCTGGGTGTTGCCCCACACCACATTGGCGAACAAGTGGACAAAGTCATAGTTGGGGTCCCGGATCTCCGGGTTCACGATCAGCTGGGTGCCGTACTGTACTACTGGGCAGAGAGCCAGGGCCACAATGCCCACCAGCAGGATCTGGCACCGCCGCAGTTTCCACCACTCTGTCTGGATCATCTTCTTCATGTTCCGCACCTCCTCAAACGCCCTGGCGCTTGTAGACCAGCGCGATCAGGGCCAGAAACACCGCCGCCTCTGCCCCGGTCACCAGAAACGCCTGGGCGGTGGTGACGAAATAGGGGCTGACCCGTTCCAAAAGTCCCAGCATCTCAGCTCCGGCATTGGAGAAATCGAGATACTGGAAGTACCACCGGAAGGTCAGCGGCCCGGGCAGCAGCGTCCCCAGGTTCAGGCCGAAGGGCTGGGTGATAAAGAGGTTGTTCAGGCCGAAGATGTAGTTGACAGAGGTGTAGAAGAAGGTAATGATGACGGAGACGATGTAGCTCCGGTTCAGCAGCACTACCAGCAGGATGCAGGGCAAGGCCCCGGCCCACATCATGATCCCCTGGCCGATGCCCACAAGGAAGAGCCGCCAGAAACCCACTGGCTCCCACCCGGCGGCCAGCACGATGAGCAGGATCACCAGACCCCCTGCCGCCATGAAGGCGATGGAAAAGAGGAGCAGCAGGGCCATCTTTGCCATGGCCAGGGCGGGCTTACTCACCGGAACCGTCATCAGGTTTTTCAGCGTATCGTTGTCCTGCTCCTCGAAGAGCAGGTTGGATGCCAGCACTACCAGGGCGGGCATGAGCAGCAGGTAGGCGCTCATCTGGAACAGGGTGGACATCATGCCGTCCACCGCCTCCGCCCCGCTGGTGAACTCCCGGAAATCCGGCAGGAACAGGGCGCACCCCAGGGGGATCAAAGCGGACACGGCAGCGGCAGCAAAGAAGAGGGGCTTGCGCCGCAGCTTGGCAAATTCACACCGCAGGAGGTTAAGCAATGCCCTCACCCCCCGTGATGCGCTTGAAGTAGTCCTCCAAAGTGTCTTCATAGAGGTGGGCGTCGGACACCACCAGCCCCGCCTCCACGAATCGCCGCACCGCCGCGCCGGTGTCCAGCCGGAGATCCCGAACCGTCAGATCCCGTTCATTCTCCACTGTGACGGCCTGGACACCCATCTCCTGCTGGAGCAGCTGGGCGGCCACCGGTGCGTTGGACACGGTGAAACGGAGGACTTTCCCGTTTTTCTGTTCCAGCTCCGCCAGGCTCTCCTCCTCCAGAAGGACGCCGTGGTCGATGATCCCGATGTCGTCGGCCAGCAGGGCGATCTCGGAGAGGATGTGGCTGGAAATCAGGATGGTCTTGCCCCGCTCCTCGCACAGCGCACGGATGAAATCCCGCACCTCGGCGATGCCGATGGGGTCCAGGCCGTTGATGGGCTCGTCCAGGATCAGCAGCTCCGGGTCGTGCATCACCGCCAGGGCGATGGCCAGCCGCTGCTTCATGCCCAGGGAGTATTGGGCGTAGCGTTTCTTGTCCCGGTAGGGCAGGTTCACCAGCTCCAGCGCCCCTTTGATAGAGTTGGGGCTTTTGAGGCCACGGAGCTGGGCGAAGATCTGCAGGTTTTCTGTGCCGGTCAGGTTGGGGTAGAACCCCGGGGACTCGATGAGGCTGCCAATGCGGGGCAGGACGCGCTTCTCGTTCCCCTTCAGCGGTCGTCCGAAGATAGACACCGTGCCGGATGTGGGGGCGGTGAGCCCCAGGAGCATCTTCATGGTGGTCGTCTTGCCCGCCCCGTTGCGCCCCAGGAGGCCGTAAATACGCCCCTTCTGCACATGGAGATCCAGGCTGGAGACGCTGACCTGCTCCCCATACTGTTTGGTCAGGCCCTTGGTTTCAATGATACAGTCGCTCATAAGCGGTACCTCCTTTGCTTGGTAGCAACAGGATAGCACCCGCACCTTGAGATAACGCTGAGCCAACCTTAATTTTTCTCTGAGATTTTGCGGAGGGCATGGGCAGACCGACATTTTAGCGGTATAATATGGGCAAAGGAAGGGGGTGTCCCATGATGGAGCATAAAATCTTATTGGTAGACGATGACCGGGATCTTCTGGAGATGCTGTGCTCCATTTTCCGCCGGGCGGGCTACACGGAGCTTGTGACCGCCTCCTCCGGCCCGGAGGCCCTCCAGGTCTGGCGGGAGCAGCAGCCGGCGCTGATCGTCCTGGATGTGATGATGCCGGGGATGGACGGCTTTGCGGTCCTGCGGGAGATCCGCCGCACCAGCCGCGTGCCCGTGCTGATGCTCACCGCCCGGGGCGAGGCGGAGGACCGCATCGAGGGGCTGGAGATCGGAGCGGACGACTACCTCCCTAAGCCCTTCCTGCCCAGAGAATTGCTGCTCCGGGTGGGGGCCATCCTCCACCGGACTTACCCGGAGCCCAACCGTAAGGTGGAACTGGCAGCCTCCACGGTGGACCTGGAGAAAGCCGAAGTATGGAAGGACGGCGAACGGACGCCCTTAACGGCAAAGGAATTGCAGTTGTTCGAGAAACTTTATGAAAATGCCGGCCGGATCGTCACCACCGGCATCCTGTGCGAGACGATCTGCGGAGAGTTCTGGCAGGGCTACGAGAGCACCCTCTCCACCCATATCCGCCATTTGCGGGAGAAGATCGAGGCTGATCCCTCCAAGCCGGTCTCTCTGGTGACGGCCAAGGGGCTGGGATACCGGCTTGATCTGAAGGGGGCGAAGTCGTGAACCCGGTACAGCGGTTTTTCCGGCGCTATATTTTCTCTACCATCGGGATTTTGGCGTTGTTCCTTATGGTGAATCTCCTGCTGATCCTGACGGTTCTGACCGCTGGATACATGAGTGGGACAGACAACGGGCTGTCTGTCCGGGAGGTGTCCGGCCATGTGACGGAGCAGGCCGGCACCTGGACGGCGGACGGCACGGCGCTGGCCCTGCTGCGGGAGCATGACGCCTGGGCCATGCTCCTGGACGAGCGCGGCGCGGTGGTCTGGGAGCAGGGGCTTCCCAAGGAACTGCCCCGGTCCTACACCAGCGCCCAGGTGGCGTCCTTCAGCCGCTGGTATCTCCAGGACTACCCGGTGAAGGTGTGGAGCCGGGAGGACGACGCCCTGATGGTGGTGGGATTTGCGCCGGGCACCCTGGTGAAGTACTACTTTTCCATGGAGACTCCTTCCCTGATGATGTTCCTGATGGGGGCTATCGCGGTCTTTGTGTTCAACTTGCTGCTGATGGTCTTCCTGATGCTTCGGAATACCCGCCGGGTGGAGAAAGCCATGTCCCCCATCCTGCGGGGCATCCAAGACTTGAGCCGGGGCAGCTACCAGCCCCTGGACGAGCGCGGGGAACTGGCGGAAATCAGCGCGGGGCTGAACCGGGCCGGGGATTATTTAATGCAAAAGGACAACACCCGGGCAGAGTGGATTCGCGGGGTGTCCCACGACATCCGCACGCCCCTCTCCATGGTGCTGGGCTACGCCAGCGAGCTGGAGGATGACGACACTCTCCCCACGGAGGCCCGGCAGCAGGCCGGGATGATCCGGCGGCAGGGGGAGCGTCTGAAATCTCTGGTGGACGATCTGAACCTGACCACCAAGCTGGAATACGCCCTCCAGCCCATCCACAGGGAGACGGTGGACCTGACGGAGATCGGGCGGCAGGCGGTGAGCGAGGTGCTCAATAGCGGTCTGCTGGAACAGTATGAACTGGAATTTTCCGAGGAGCATCCAGGCAGCACAGCCCGGATGGAGGGCGATGCCGCCCTTCTGCGGCGGATGCTGGACAATCTGATCCGCAACAGCATTATCCACAATCCCCAGGGCTGCCATATCTCTGTTATGGTGGGCGCGGAGGATGGGCGATGCACCTGCACGGTGACGGATGATGGCGTTGGGATGGACGCCGCCCGGCTGGAGGCGCTGAACCGGGAGGCGGACGTCCCCAGCACCCAGAGCGGTGAGCACGGCCTGGGCCTCAAACTGGTGCGGCAGATCGTGAAGGCCCACGGGGGAACGGTGCGGTTTCGGCAGGCTGTGCCTCATGGACTGGAGATTTGCATTTCTATCCCCACAAGGAATGTCTGAAAAGGGCGGACGGCTTGCGAAGGGCCGCCCGCCCTTTTTCATTCACTCATTGTACACTGATGATATTCACGATCTCCATCTTACCCATTTGTTTGATTGGCCGCTTTATTGCCACTATGGCAGAAATAATACACAGGCAAACAATCAGCATAAGAGGGCCAACAGGTATTTTCCACCCTATACCCCATTTATCTGCAATTAGATACTGAAAGATAATCTTATTTAGGGGCAATCCTAAAATACATCCCGCAACGCATCCTATAAAGGCGTAAGTAAATGCCTCGGCTGCTATCATTTTATAAAGTTGACTTATACTCATACCGATGGCCCGCATGGCACCGTACTGCCTTGTTCTGGACGCCACGCTGGCGTTCATGCTGTTAAAAATGTTAAACACTGTGATAAGTGCAATAATGATGAGAAAACCATAAATAAACACCGCGCCTGTATAGTAGGAGCTTTGGGACTCGGAATTGGTAATTCTCCTGTCTGAAACAGCGCTGTCGGATGGGATTATGCTCCGTATTGTGGAAACAGTATCATCCCCACCGGCAGAAGAAAATTGAACATCAATCGTCGTATAGCCCAAATCACCAACCAAAGCGGTAAATGCCTGTTCCGAGCAGATCATATATCCGCTGCTGCCTGCGCCGTTGACCGCACTGGCCGCAGCCGTTGCCAGTATTCCGGCAACCGTTACCTGCTTATCGCCGGAAACTGTATGAAGGACTACGGTATCTCCAACATTCCAGTTTAGGCCATCCTGATAAGTGACCAAAACACTATCTGTATTCTCAATAGCAGGTTTGATACTGCCTTTATTCAACTCTTCTTTCGCCCACTCAAATTGGTTATCATCGTAGGAAATGAGCGTGATGGTTCCTTCTCCCACATCAGAGGAAACAGAAAGACCAGCCATTTCCATACGGCCAAAAACCTTGTCAACACCTTCCGTTTCGCTGATCTGTTCCAGTAACGACTTGTCCAGAGGTGTATTTCCCATTGTGATAGATACATCCGCTGCCGATGGAGAGAGCGCAGGCATCCCCTGATCGAGAAAGACTACCATGACCTGAAACGACAGGAACATCATAATACTGATGGCAAATGAGCAGGTCATAAGGAATACATTCTTTTTGCCGGACAGCGCATGGAAAATTCCCATGCTGGTTTCAATATGGAACAGTTTTGTATTTGCCGCTCTCTTGTTCTGCGTAAGCTGTGTACTGCCGCTGATTGCAGTTACCGGCGATACTTTAGAAGCCTTTTTTGCCGGAGACAGGGATGCCAGTAGTACAATCAGAAAACCAATCACCGCACCGGCAATCAGACCGCTTACACTGAACTGAAAAAGCGGTATTTCTGAAAAGCGTTCCCCACTGATGGATTTCAGCAAAAGGCAGGCACACCATGTAATGATTTGTCCGGCAACCAGCCCAATCGGTACGCCTTTCATACTCTGGCGCAGCCCTTGAAGAATGACGAAGTGCTTTACCTGTGCTTTGGATGCCCCCAGGCACCGCAAAAGGCCGTAGAACTGAACCCGCTCCAGAACATTTGTGTTAAAGCTGGCGGCAATCATTACTGCACCGGCAACCAGCATCAAAAGGACAAGAAAGCCTGCAACGATGTACAGGGACTGCATTGTACTGTTTTCGCTTTGCCCCATCAATCCAAGGAGTGCCGTGTTTTCACTCACCTGACTGTCTGACAGGTCATATTGCGTTTTTATCTCCGTTATGGCTGCTTGAATGTTTACACCATCTTTGAACTGAACGCGAAAAGTAGTTCCATCTTTGGCATTTTCGTCTGCGATCTGACGAAAACCGTCCTCGGTCAATACAATGCCATATACATCCGCTTTCAGCAAACTTCCCATATCGGCAAGGACGCCGGTAATGCGGTATTCCCGGCTGGAACCATCCGGTACTGTAACGGTCACGGTGTCGCCAACTGCAAGGCCCAACTGTTCTAAAGCCGATTGATTCAATAATGCTTCATCGGGCTGGGTGGGATATGAGCCGCTTTCCATATCCATTTCTGTCAAAGTGGAAAAGGTGTCCTCATTCGCGCCTGCAAAACTGACCGCTTTGGATCCAATGCTGCCGGCACTTCCCTGATAGACCCATCCGCAGAGGGCGACATCTACCCGCACCTTTACGAGTTCTGCTGTCTGTTCATCAATGTCGGTCAAGCTGATATGGTATTCACCATTCGTTTTGATAAAATAATTTTTCTGTGCGCGCAGCGCCATATCTGCCATGCTGAAAATAGCAGTTACCAGCAGCACCGAAAGGACAATGCAGAGGACCGAAATTCGATTGTTCTTGCGGTGTACCTTTTCATATTGTGGGACGAGACTAAGATAGCTTTTCATCGAATGCGCCTCCCAAGTCCGTCAGGACGCCGTCCGATACCCGGAACACCCGATCCACCGAGGCGGTCAGATTGTTGTTGTGCGTGATCATCAGGATGGTCTGCTGATAGCGCCGGGACGCTTGGGTCAGCAGAGCGATCACATCCTGGCTATTTTTGGTGTCCAAGTTACCCGTGGGTTCATCGGCCAAAATCAGTTTCGGCTTGGTGATTAGGGCACGGCCGATGGCCACCCGCTGCTGCTGACCGCCGGAGAGCTGGCTGGGCAGGTGGCGCCTCCGTTCTGTCAGACCCAGCAGTTCCAGCAATTCATCCACCTCGGTCTTCTTCGGTTTTCGGTAATCCAGCAACAGAGGAAAGGCAATATTCTGCTCCACATTCAGCTCCGGAATCAGTTGAAAGGACTGGAAGATAAAGCCGATATTCCGCCGCCGGAAGATGGTCCTCTGCTCGTCCTTCATGGCAAAGAGATCCTGCCCATCCATGAGGATATGGCCGGAAGTAGGCGTGTCCAGCGCCCCGATGCAGTTGAGCAGGGTACTCTTACCGGAGCCGGACTCCCCCACCACCGCCGCAAACTCCCCTCGACACAGGGAGAAGGACACCTGTTTCAGCGCCTCCACCTTTGCCTCACCGGCACCGTAGGTCTTGCACAGGTTTTCTACTTTCAAGATTTCCATAGGCTCAAAACCTCCTTATCCCAAAGGATAGCAGAGGAACCTTACAATCCGGTGAATTTCTGCTTACAGTTTCGTAAGGAAGGAAACCGTGAAGGTGGCCCCCTCCCCCGACGTACTCTGAGCTGTAATCACGCCGCCCTGCCCCTCCACAATGGACTTGGCCAGAGGGAGGCCCAGGCCGATGCCGGGAGAATCCAGGGACTGCCTGCTCCGGTAAAACCGCTTGAAGATGTGGTGGATGTCCTCCGGGGCAATGCCGCCGCCGTCGTCGGATACCTGGATCTGGAGCATGGCGGGGGTGCGGGACCAGGCAATTCGGATATGGCCGCCGGCCGCCGTGTGGTCCAGGGCGTTCTTCACCAGATTGCCCAGAGCCTCGCTGGTCCACTCTGGATCGCAGAGCAACCTTTCTTCATGCTTGCCCTCTATCTGAATGGTCTTACCCTCCTGATCTGCCCTGGTCTGCAGATCCCGGATAGCGCAGTCAATCAGCTCGGTGACGAGGATATCCCGGCGCTCAAAAACGATGCTGCCGCTGTCCAGCCGGGTGATCTTCAGCATGGACTGGATCAACTGCTCCATGCGCTGGAGGGACGCCCCCATCTTGCTGGCAAACTCCCGTACCGTGTCCGAGTTCTCCGGCTCACTCTCCAGGATCTCCTGGTACATCATCAGGGCCGCCAACGGCGTCTTCAGCTGGTGGGAGATATCCGAGATAGTGGACTTGAGGAACTCCTTGTTTTTATGCTCCGCCTCGTTTTTGGACTGGAGCATCGTAGACAACTGCTCGATTTCGGAGAACAGCTGGAATAGATCCCCCTCCTGGTTTTGAGGCAGATGGCTGGAAAAGTCCCCATCCATGTACTGGCGGACAATCTCCGCTGCATGCTGGTACAGGCGGCTACGGCGGTGCAGGAAGAACAAGGTCCCGCCCAGCAGCAAAGGGACCGACACAAAGAGAATGCCTGCCGCGACCCCGCCGGATACCGTTCCCCCGTTCAAGGTTAGGATACCGGCGGCAAGCAGAAACACACATAGCAGCAACTGGAGGATCAGGTACCGCCGCAGCTGCCTGTCCCGCAGAAAAGTCATGTCCCCTCCCCCTTCCACTGATAGCCGTAGCCCCTGACCGTCAGCAGGTACTTGGGCTGGGAGGGGTCCTTCTCCACCTTCTCCCGCAGCCGCCGCACATAGACCGACAGGGTGTTGTCGTCCACAAAGTCCCCGGCATTGTCCCACAGGTCGTTGAGAATGACCTCCCGCGTCACCACCCTCCCGGCATTGCGCACCAGGAGGCAGAGCAGGCGGAATTCCGCCTGGGTCAGTTCCAGAGGGTGCCCGCACATAGCCGCCCGGCCGGAGAGCAGATCAATGGTCAGATCTCCACACTGCATTTGATTGGCCGGCTGTGCCGCGGAGATTCCCGCCCGGCGCAGCAGCGCCCGGATGCGGGAGAGCAGTTCCCCCAGCTTGAAGGGCTTTGTGATATAGTCGTCTCCGCCGGAGTCTAAGCCTCGGATCACATTGACTTCTTCATCGGAAGCGGTCAGGAAGATGATGGGCACCGTACTTCCCTTCTCTCTGACCTGCTCACAGACGGAAAAGCCGGTGCCGTCCGGCAGCGTCACATCCAAAAGGAGCAGTGCAAAGCAGTCTGGTTTGGACAAGCGTTCTAACGCCTCCCCCACCGTGCGCGCCACATCAACTTCATAACCAGCTTTATTCAGTGAGTAGGTGAGGCCGTCAATCAAGCTCAGATCGTCCTCTAAAAGCAGGAGTTTACTCATAATCATTCCCCCGGCATGCTATTCTTCTGGCATTATACCACAAGGAGGAGTAGTCTGTATGGTATCTTACAGGATTGTAAGATGGGAGGAGTTTGGGCCTCATTAAAATCATATCTGGGAAATATAAAGCGGACATACTACAAATTTAGGAGGTACAAAGACATGATCTACACGAAAACTGAGAAAAAAGAACTCGACAAAGTCCGCGGGGTGTTTGCGGAGCATCTTCGGCAGTGCCCGGACTTTGAGTTATTGTGGTCGGACAAGGTGGGCTATGTCTGGCTCGCCATCGGTTTGGAGCCACTCTATGTGGATACCGGTCGTCGGATTGAGTCAGCGGAAGATCTCTGCCGGGAGTGCCTGGAGAGCATCGGGATGGATGTTTTGTATATCACCGACAACGACCACGGTCTGGAGAATGCCGATCCACTGGAGCGCGCAGAGATCCGCCGGCGCTGGAAACCCTTCATGGATCAGCTCCCGCAGTTTGCCTATCTTTGCGAAGAGATTCTCCCGGAAAAGGACTAACGCAAAAGCCTGCCGGCTACCCCACGAGGGGAAGTCGGCAGGCTCAGTTTATTGGCAAAACCAGTCCCGACCTGGCGCCGTGATCGGTATTGGCCAGATTAGGCGGCAAATCCCATTCACTTGCCTTTGTCGGACTCGGCTGTGTCCTCTAATCAAATCAGTTCAATACAGCCTGATATCCATTTGTCTGATCCCCGGTGATGGTAATGCAATAGGATTCACCAAAGTGTGCCTCCCAAGAGATCGGCTCCATATACTTTGTGATGTCATCCGGATATACATTTTCATAGTTGGGCGCCACATATTCGGTTATGATTCTAAGCTGCATGGTCAGCTCGAAGGGATCGGAAGAGAGATTGAGTTCCTCCCGATTCCACACCACAATGTTATCTGAGTCGTGCTGGATCAGCGATCCGTCCGCGTTGGATATGCCGCCGCTGTATTCGTGGCTGCCTGCGCGATAATCATAAACCAGCAGCCCAACATCTTCTTCTGTGTCCAATTTTAGATGCAGGGCAATTTCATCATCAGCAGGCACATATTCGTCAGGAATGATTTGATTGTAAATAACAAGACTCAGGCCCAGCACAATCACAGCCGCGGCAGCAATTCCGATGATCTTTTTCATTTGTGAAACACTCCTGTTGATCCATTCAATCCTTTTTGCGCGTGAAGAAAATTCCGATGAGTGCGGCGATCAAGATAACAGGCGCCACTCTGACAAACAGCCATTCAAAGGCGTGAAATGCCACTCCCAGGACGGCGGTTTCAGGGTCACTGTAATCCCAGCCCAAATAAGGACTGTTTACTATAATCAGGGCCGCAAACATCACGAGGATCATGGCGCATATAGAAATGAGCAGCCAGCGAATGATAGCTCTTCTCGTGGTCTTTCTTTGCGCCAGCTGCAAATTGATCACCTCCAATTTTTCAGAAATTGCTTGTAAGCGATCCGCCTCCGACTCCATAACCGTTTCTCCCAGCAGCGTGCTCACAGGCGTTTCCAGCGCCTGCGACAGGGCAATCAACAGATCGGCGTCTGGAACCGACAAGCCTTGCTCCCATTTTGAAACTGTTTGCCGCACAATGTTCAGCTTGACGGCAAGCTCCTGCTGGGAAAGGCCCTTTGCTTTTCTGATCGCTTTTATATTTTCGTTGAGCATAAAGGACAGCCTCTTTTCTTTCCGTCGCTGCCGTTATTGTAGCCGAAATTGCCCGTTGCCGCAAGCAACGGGTCTTAACATCCCCAGAAAGCGGCAATAAAGCCTGCCGGCTGCCCCTCATGGAACAGCCGGCAGGCTTCAGTTGATCGGCAAAACCAGCTCCGCCCTGGCGCCGTGGCCGGTGTTGGCAAGATGCAGGGCCCCGCCGTGGCGCTTCGCGGTCTGGGCGGCGAAATAGAGGCCCATCCCCATGTGGCCCTCCTGGGGCCGGCTGGCGTCGCTGGTGTAGAAGGCCTGGCCCCCCCGGGCCAGGGCCTCCGCGGAAAAGCCGGGGCCGGTGTCCTCCACGGCGATGGTCAGCGCCTCGCCGTCCGCGTCCACGGACAGGGTGACGGTGCCGCCGGCGGGCGTGTAGCGCGCTGCGTTGTCCAACAGATTGCTCACTGCCCGGTCCAGGTCCCCCCGGTAGACCGCCAGCTCCAGCCGGGGCACCTCCGGGCAGCGGAACGCCGCCGGCTTTGCCCCGCAGAGGCTCTGGCCCACCTCCCGCCAGCCCTCGGCCAGTGCCGGGAGGGAAACCGTCTCCTTCTCCCGGCTGAGGGCGGCCTCGGAGCCGGTCATGGCCCGCAGCTGGGCCACATAGTCCTGGAGGCGGAGGGCGCTGCGGAAAATGGCGTCCACACTCTCCCGCTGGCCCTCGGTCAAGGCGTCCTCCCCCAGCAGTTCCGCGTTGCCGCTGATGACGCTGAGGGGGGTCTTGAGGTCGTGGGTCAGAGCCGCCAGCTCCAGCCGGCGCTGCTGCTCCATGCCCCACTGGCTCTCCAGGGACTCCGCCAGGTTCCGCCGCAGGTCGTCCATGGCCGTTAGCGTCGCCCCGAACTCCCGCACCCTCGCCCGCCCGGTGATGGGTACATCCAGCCGCCGCTGGGCGATGGCCTCCGTGGCGCCGGTGAGCAGGGCGGCGTCCCGCCGCAGGAGGCCGGCGAAGTGATGGGTGGAGATGGCCCCCGCCGTCAGCCAGGCAAGCAGCAGAACGATGGTGGCGCAGGTCTGGAACTCTGGCAGGCGGCGCTGGAGCACCTCGGCGCCGTAGGGCATGGAGTAGTCGTATTGGATCACGCAGGTGGTCCCGTCCGGCAGCTGGGTCAGCCGGTGGTACTGGGAGTAGAACATCCCCTGGGGGTCCCGCTCCCCGGCCAGGGCGGCCTCGGCGTAGGCAAGGTGCTTCTCATCCATGTTCCCCGGGTCCTGCACCTGCCCGCCCCCGTCAAAGATGGCCCAGCGGTAAAAGTAGGGGATCTCCTCCGTGTCCAGTTCCCCGGAGGAGAGGGCCTGGGCCACCGCTTCCACCCCGCTGGCGGCGGTGTTGGCCGGATACACGATGCCATACCGCATCATCGTGGTCATGCCAAACCACCAGAGGACCGCCAGCAGGATGACCACTATGCCGGTGGTGATCAGATACCGCCAGAACAGCGCGGTGAGGCCGGCGGGCCGTCTTATCCGTTTTTCCACTTGTAGCCCACCCCCCAGACGGTTTCAATAGGGCTCTCCCCTGCCGGACGCAGCTTGGCCCGGATATTCTTGATGTGCTCCGTGACGGCGGAGGCGTCCGCCTCGCCGTCGTAGCCGAAGGCCGCCTCGTAGAGCTGCTCCTTGGAGAAGGTCTGGCCCGGGTGCATGGCCAGGTACTCACAGATGGCGTACTCCCCCCTGGTCAGCTTCAACGGCGTGTCCTTCCAGTACACCGCACGCTCCCCCAGGTCAAAGTCCAGCTCCCCCCGGCGCAGGCGGGCATGGGGCGTGCGCTGCTCCCGGCGCAGGTGGGCCGCCACCCGGGCCCGCAGCTCCGCGACGCGGAAGGGCTTGGTGAGGTAGTCGTCGCCCCCCAGCCCCAGGCCGGTGAGCACATCGGCCTCCTCGGTCTTGGCGGTGAGGAAGAGGATGGGGCAGTCCGCCAGCCCTCGGATGCGGCGGCAGAGGGCGAACCCGTCCTCCCCCGGCATCATCACATCCAGCAATATGCAGTCCGCCCAGCGGCTGGCGGATTCGTCCACCTCCCGGCCGCTCAGGCGGGTGGACACCTGGTGCCCGTCCCGCTCCAGGGCGGTCCTCAGCAGGGCGCAGAGATCCTTGTCATCATCCACCACCAGGATATGGGCCATCATGTCACCTCAGTTCAGCAGAAGGTACAGCCCCCAGGAGAGGGCGTAGAGAAGGTAGATGTGGGCGGGATAGAAGGCGTAGAACAGCAGCTTGTGCCCGCCGCCCCGCCGGCCATTATACCACAGCATCAGGGGCGCCGCCAAGATGCCGTAGATCTCATAGTACTGGGTGAAGAGCTGCCACCAGACGAAGTCCGGGGCCATAGCGGAGGCTATGGCGGCCATATAGACTACGCCATAGAGGATGTAGTAGACGGAGAAGGCCGCCACCTGCACACCCCGGCGCTTTCTAAACAGGTAGAGCACCAGCCCCATCACCAGCACCGGCCAGCCGCTATCCCCGGTGGTGCCCCATGCGGGCAGGACCGAGTAGGCGGCAAAGCCCAGCGGCGTGGCCAGAGCGGGAAAGGCCACAGACAGCTGGCTTGCCAGGATGGGCCAGGCCAGGGGGAGGATCACCGCCGCCAGGCCGGGCAGGATCTTTTTCTGTCCCAGCCAGTCGATGCCCTGCCAGATCACCATGAGCACCGCGAAGGTGGTCATCATGCCGTTCCCCGGGTAGAACCCGTCGGGCCGCACCAGGATGCCGCCGAAGGCCATGAAGAACAGCAGGGCGGACATGGCGGCGGAGAGGATGTAGACCTTGGCGAAGTACTTCTTCCGGCTGTGGGTGTGGGTGAAGCCCTCCACCAGGCAGAAGAGGAACAGGGGTGCCCCCAGCCGCCCCACCATGCTGAACCACTCCGGGATCATGCCGGTGAAGCCGAAGAAGTAGTGGATGTGGTCCATCACCATGGTGACCAGGGCGATCCACTTGAGCCCCGTCTCGGTGATGCCGCCGGTCTTAGTCAATGCGCGTGTCGTTTCCATAGCAGAAGTCTCCTTATCAGTTGCTGCCGCTATGGTAACAGGCAATTCTAAGGAAAGTATCAAGATGGATTGGAAAATCTCCAGTCGGACTCTGAAGTTACTCCCTGCTGCCGCTCCCCTCCCCTGCATGGTCATCACCCCGGCGGCTAAGCGAGTTCTCTCCGGCGGTCCCTCTATTTGATAAGTTTGGATTTTTGCATATAAAATCTATTGAAAAGTCATACTATATGCAGTATAATCCTATTGAAAAATCTGTTCATCAGGAGGTGCCGTATGCTTTACCGAAAAATAGCGTCTCTGATCGAGGCACATCTGCAATCGGACTCGAACAAGATCCTGCTCATTGACGGCGCCCGTCAGGTGGGCAAGACCTACATCGTCCGCTACGTGGGGCAGAAGCTGTTTGAGAACTACATCGAGATCAACCTGGTGGAGGACGCGCTGGGCGCCAGGCTGTTTGCCAACGTCCGGACGGTGGAGGACTTTTACCTGCAGGTGAGTATGCTCGCCGGCGACAGGATGAAGGAAAAGGAGAACACGCTGATTTTCCTGGATGAGATCCAGGCCTATCCCCACCTGCTCACCATGCTCAAGTTTCTGGCTCAGGACGGCCGGTTCACCTATATCGCAAGCGGCTCGCTGCTGGGCGTCACGCTGGCGCAGACCCCCTCCATTCCCATGGGCAGCATCCGAAAGGTCCAGATGTTCCCCCTGGATTTTGAGGAGTTCCTGTATGCGAATGGGCTGAATGAATTTGCCATCACCGCTATGCGCCGGAGGTTTGAGGCATTGGAGGCGCTGGACGAGGCGACGCACAACAAGGTAATGGATCTGTTCCGCAAGTATCTGCTGGTCGGCGGGCTGCCCGATGCGGTCAATACCTATCTGGCGGAGAAGAACATCCAGACTGTGCGGGAGATCCAGCGGGAGATCCATGACTACTATGCCGCCGACGCCTCCAAATACGGCGAAGAGCGGAAGCTGATGATCCGGCGCATCTACGACCTCATCCCCTCCAATATGGAGAACAAGAAAAAGCGCGTGGTGGCCAAGAGCATCGAGGATAAGAAGGGAAAGACCTTCCGCGATTACAGCGACGAGTTTGAGTATCTGATCAGCGCCGGGATCGCCCTGCCCGTTCAGGCCATCTCCAATCCGGTTTTCCCGCTGATCGAGTCCGCAGGGAAAAACCTGCTCAAGCTCTATCTCAACGATGTGGGACTCCTGACGTGCCTTCTTTACGGGAACAATATCCGCGCCGTCCTGGATGATGAAAAGAGCATCAATCTGGGATCCGTCTATGAGACTGTCGTCGCCAGCGAACTGGCCGCCCATGGCTATAAGCTGTACTACTATGACAACCGCAGCAAGGGCGAGGTCGATTACCTGATCGACGATTACAGCAGCCTTTCCGCCGTCCCCCTTGAGGTCAAGTCCGGCAAGGACTATACCGTACACAGCGCGCTCAACACCTTTGTCCAAAATGAGGACTACCATATCAAGAAGGCATTCGTACTGTCCAATGAGCGCAAGGTATCCAGCAAGGGGAAGATCACCTATCTCCCGATCTACTATGTCATGTTCTTCTCCGCAGCCTCCGGCTGAGGTATTTTCTCTGATTCTGCCGCCAAGCCGCCAAACTCTTCCCATCGCAGTCCTGCAAAACAAAAAAATGCGGGGGAGCTGCGCCATCCGGCACAGCTCCCCCGCTCTTTTCTTCGGTGATACGCTCCTATATTACGTCCGCAGCCGGAAGGTCAAGGGCGCGAACTTGTAGACCAGGATGCTGGCCACGATGGAGTATGCCACGCAGAAGGCGATGCACATCGCGCCGAACATAAGGATGGGCATACGGACGTTGATCATGGCGTAGCACACCACATAGGTGAGGACCATCACGATGCGGTAGGTCCCGCTCTTCATCTCCGTGCCGGCCGTGTAGGGCTGCAGCAGGTAGTAGACGGTCAGGTAGTGGATGGAGAAGAAGGCGCTCATGGCGAGGATCGTGACCACCAGCACCACATAATTGAGGGGGTTGTCCGTCCCGCCGGAGACATAGAGGATCAGCGCCAGGCCGCACCCGATTACCAGCGCCGGCACGGCATTGACCTTGATGATCTCCCGCAGCCGGATGCGAAACAGCCTGAGCACAAACCCCGGACGCTTGTAGAAGGAGTAGGTCAGAAGGCTGTGGTCGCAGTTCATGAACAGGGCCTGGGTAAAGCCGGTGCCCCGGTTGATGAGATACATGATGAAGGCAAAGTACGGCAGCCACGTCATGACCATCTCGTTGATGTCCGCCTTGGTGCCGGGCTGGATCACCATGAGAAGCACTGCGCCGCAGCAGAGAAACAGGCAGACATAGGCGATGCGCAGGGCGGATTTCCACAAAATCTTCCGGTGCCGCTTGACGAACAGGTCGTTGAGGAACTCGAAGCCCTTCTTTTGGCTGGTGATGGAGGTGTCGGCGGATATGTTCTTCTCATTGGCCGTCTTGACCGCCGCTCTGGCCTTGTCCATCTGGCCCGGGATCTGGGCCAGCAGCTCCTGGTTCATCTCCCGGTAGTAGCGGAAGCTCACCACCCGCCTAAGGCTCAGGAGCCCCAGCGGGATCCAGACCAGGAACAGCGCCGCCGAGGCCCAGAGGGGCAGGACGAAGCCCACGGCGGGCGGCACATAGGCCAGGGCCAGCAGGAGCGCCGTCAGCAGCCAGGCTATCTTCTGGAGGTTATTCTCATTGCGGACATAGCCGTGCTTCTCATAGTCCCGCAGGGAGTCGGCGGCCACCGCCACCTTCGCGCCGGCGATGCAGACAGGGATCAGCAGGCACAGCCACAGCGGCACGCCCCGGTCCAGGCCAAAGAGGATGGTGAAAGGCAGGAACCCCACCACGACCTTCCCCAGCGCGTACCCGTAGTTAGACAGGGTGTAGGACCGGGCATTCATCCGCAGAAGGATCATGGCGTAGTACTTGTCCCGGGTGGGGTTGAAGAGGCTGGTGTTCATATACGAGCCGATCAGCGTCAGGAACAGCAGGATGTGCAGGAACCCGAGGCCCGCCGGCGTCCGCTCGTAGAGGAGCCCCACGCCGCAGACCATGGTGAGAAAGTAGAGGAACTTCCCCAGGAAGATGGACACGATCTCCCACAGCACCGAGAGGACGTTGGCGAAGATCTTCAGCCCCCGCACTTGATAAAGCCGGTCGGGCAGCACCCGTTTCAAAAGAGGGATCTGCTTGAGGGAGTGCAGGATGCCGTTGACCCGGTATGTATTTTTCAGGGCGAATGAGATGCGCAGTGTTTTAAGCATGGCTCTCCTCTTTCAGCGCCGCGATGATCTTCTCCTTGAAGGCGTGGTCGTCCAGGTTGGACTTCTCCACCACCTCCAGCTCCCCGTGGCTGAGCAGCACGATCTCGTCGCACAGATCCAGGGCCAGGTCCAGGATGTGGGTGGAGAAAATGGTGATCCGCCCGTCCTTCAGGGACCGGAGCAGGTTCTTCATCTCCTCGGCCACCACCACGTCCAGGCTGGTCAGCGGCTCGTCCAGGAGCAGGATGTTGGGCTGGGCGATGATGTTGACCAGCATCTGCATCTTGTTCTTCATGCCGTGGGAGTAGTCCTTCAGGAGCTTGTCCCGGTCCTCCGGGGCGATGCTCATTTCCGCAAAGTATTCATCCAGGGGTTTGGGATCCCGGATGGAGTCAGAATTGATGTCCACAAAGAACTTGAGGAACTCCCGGCCGGTGAGGAACTCCGGCACCGTGGGCGTGGAGAGGACATACCCGATGTCCTCCGCCGCCACCTCCCGGCGCACGCCGTTTTCCTCCAGGCAGAAGCTGCCGCTGTCGGCCTTGATGTCCCGGTTCAGGCAGTTGAAGAGCGTCGTCTTACCGGCTCCGTTTCGGCCTAATAGGCCGTAGATCCTCCCCTCCTCAAAGGTAAAGTCGATGTCTCGCAGCACCTCCTTCTGCTCAAAGCGCTTGGACAGGTGCTCAATGATAAATTTCATGGGTTGCTCCTTATTTTGTTGCATCGTTTCCAAACGGCCTCTCACTGGATGCGAAAGCCGTTGGAGGTCTTCTGGAACACATACGCCAGCATGGCGTCGTGGTCGGGGAACGCCACCGGCTCAAACCCCTCCTCCGAATGGAAGGACACCACCTGGTTCGTCCAGTTGATCCAGAGCAGCTGGGCCGCCTGGGCACCCGCGTCATCATCCATACTCGTTATTCTCCTTATTCCCTCTTGTTTCCCATACCGCTTAGCGATTTATCCTACATGGGCACGCTGCTGACCAGGCCCTCGATCTCCTGCCGCAGTCCGGCCCGCTCCCGCTCCGCCTGGTCCGCCATCTGCCCCAGGCGGTCCAGGACGGCGCAGATCTGCGCCCGGGTGTCCTCCACCTGGGCCTGGGCCTGGTTGATCCGGTCCAGCACCGCCCAGTCGGCGAAGATACCGTCGAACACATAGTCAGCAAATCGGAGGAAGCCGTCGATATTGACCTGGAAATCGGCGCTGATGGTCACGTCGGCCAGTTCTGTCCGGAAGGCGCGCAGCTGCGACTGCAGGTACTCCACCGCCGCCTGGGCCTCATCCAGCTTGCTGTGCTTGGCCAGGTCGGCAATGAGCCCGCCGCCGATCAGGTCCCAGGTGCCCCAGCCCTCCGCGCTGCTCAGGCTCTCCAGGATCCCATCGGCCGTCGCCAGGGCGCTCTGCCCGGCGGCGGACGCCTCCCCCAGCTCACGCTCCTGGCTCTCTAAGTAGGCCTCGCGCTCCTCCATGCGGAGGATCTGTTCCGCGGTCGCGCCGCCGGCGGCCTTGACCGCCTGGGTCTTCTCCCGGAGCAGCGCGGCGTACCGCTCCTCGCAGCCGTCCAACTCCTCCAGCTCCGCATGGCACCGGGCCAGATCCTCCTCCGAGCCGGCCAGCTCCCGGGCCGCCGCGTCATACCGCACCCGGGCGGCGTAGGCCTCCTGCCGCTCCTGCGTCAGCTTTTCGTCCATCTTCCCTACCACGTTGTAGAAGAAGGCGGCCAGGCTCCGGCCCTCCAGCCGGTCCACATCCGCCTGCTCCTCCCGCATGGCCTCTTTCAGCTCCTCCGCCCTGGCGGCGTAGGTATCCCGCTGGCGCCGCAGCTCCGCGGCCGAGGCCTCCAGTTTCCGCTTGCGGGCGCACTGGGCGAGCAGCTCCTTCAGCTGCTGGTCATAGCCGTTCATCTCGTTTCGCTCCTTTCCCTTCCCAAGGCATCAATTCTCTCTGCAAAAGAGGGCTTCACCCAGCTGTGAAGCCCTCAGCCGCCGCCGGATCGGGATGGGAGCCCAACCCTTCAGGCGGATCTCTTTAAGGTCACCTGGACGCCCAGTGTCTGGGCGTAAGCGGGATTTTTCCGGAGGTTCTCCATCAGGCGGATCGCCAGGAGTCTCGTTTTTGGATCCATCGCCGTCACCTCGCTGCGCAAACTTCACAGGAGCATCTGCTCTCTCTGCTTACCCGTATTCTACCATCCCGCACCAGCGGCTTCCAGCATCGGTTTGGCAAATTAGGCCCCTCTATTTCCACTGCCGCGGCAAAATACCCGGTTCAATCCCGCTCCGCACGCCGGCGCTCATATTCCTCATACCGTTCAGCGTCAATGGCGCCGGTGGCCAGCATCCGCTCCGACCACAGCTGCAGCGTCTCTACCGCGATGGAGATGCGCTCCAGCTCCTCCCGGATGCGGATGAAGTCCTCCAGCTCGTCGTCGCTGATGACGCCGTCGGCGGTGATCTCGATCAGCCGGTCCTTGCGCCGGTTCATGGAGTTGAGGGATGCCAGCATTTCCAGGACGATCTGGGAGAGGTCCTTGATCTTCACCTCCGGTACATACTCCTGCCCGATGGGGCACTGATTGGCGCAGTAGTAGTTGCAAAGGCCCGGCTGCTTGTACTTCTCCGCCATGGTCAGCACCTCGTCGGGATGGGGGAGGGATTTCCCGCTTTCGATCTTCTCAATGCGCTCCGGCGTGACCGCTTCCAGAAGCTCGCTGGCTTTTTCTCTGGAAAGCCCCAGCTCCTCCCGGACGAGCTGGTAGCGGTTCTTGTTGCTTTTCGTAGACGCTCTTCCCATGGCGCGGCCTCCTTACCCTTTTCCGTCATTTTAGGAAAGACGGCGGCGTTTGTCAATGGGTATCTGGCAAAGAACCGGAACAGATTCTTTACCGAATTTTTGCCAGCATACCAAACTTTTCCAGATGCGGGGTATGTTTTTCCGACAGAAAATGCTATAATAGATAAAAGAGGTGAGCATGATGAAGCAGCACAAGCGCGTTTTTCTGGACTTCGCTTACGCGGCGGTCATTCTGGTGACGGCATTTGCCCTGAATCTGGCGCTGCTCCAGTGGTTCCGTATCCCGTCCGTGACGCCCATGATCTTCGTGCTGGGCGTGTTCCTGATCGCATGGCGGACGCAGGGGTATTTCTGGGGGATCGTTTCCTCTCTGGCCAGCGTCATGGCCGTGAATTACGCCTTCACCTATCCCTACTGGGCGTTCAACCTGATCCGCCCGGAGTGTCTGGCCTCTGCGGTGGTGATGCTGATGGTGTCCATCATGACCAGCACCATGACAACCCAGATCAAGCGGCAGGAGCAGATGAAGGCCGAGGCGGAAAAGGAGCGGATGCGGGGCAATCTCCTTCGGGCGGTGTCCCACGACCTGCGCACGCCCCTGACCTCCATTTACGGCGCATGTTCCGCCATGCGGGACAATTTCGATGCCCTTCCCCGGCAGACCCACATGAAGCTTCTGTCGGACGTCTGCGCCGACGCCCAATGGCTGGTGCGGATGGTGGAAAATCTGCTGTCCGTGACCCGCGTTGACACCTCCACTGTCCGTCTTTCCAAGAACGACACCGTTCTGGAGGAGCTGATCGACGCGGTGCTGGTGAAATTCCACAAGCACTACCCGGACATAGACGTTCATGTGGAGATCCCGGAGGAATTTGTCAGCATCCCCATGGACGCCATGCTGATCTCTCAGGTGCTGATGAATCTGCTGGAAAACGCGGTTTTCCACGCCAAAGGCATGAAAAATCTCTGGCTTCGGGTAGAAGTCAAGGGCCTCTGGGCGTATTTTTACGTAGAGGACGACGGCTGCGGCATTCCGGAGGAAAAGCTCCCCAAGCTGTTTACGGGGATGCTGGGCAGCGAAGCGCCCATGGATCAAAGCCGCAGCAGCATGGGTATCGGCCTGAGTGTGTGCAGCGCCATTATCAAGGCACACGGCGGGGAAATCTGGGCAAACAAGCGGGTCGGCGGCGGAACCGAGGTCGGCTTCCGGCTGGAAATGGAGGACGAAAATGGGGAATAACAAATATAAGGTACTTATCGTGGAGGACGACCAGAGCATTCTGGGCTTTGTCCAGACGATTCTGGAGACCAACGGCTATCAGGTACTGACTGCCGAGCGGTGCCGTCAGGGACTGCTGATCTTTTCCTCCTACACGCCGGATCTGGTGGTGCTGGATTTGGGGCTTCCGGATATGGACGGCGGCGAATTTATCCGGCAGGTGCGCCTTTTCAGCACGGTTCCCATCATCGTCCTGTCCGCCCGGACGGAGGAGAACGACAAGGTCTCCGCGCTGGATCTGGGCGCCAACGACTACATAACCAAGCCCTTCGGGACGGCGGAGCTGCTTGCGCGGGTGCGGGCGGCGCTTCGCGCAAGCCGGAACCGGACGCGGGTCGCGCCCTCCAACCTGTTCACCGTGGACGATCTGGTCATCGACTATGACCGGCGGCAGGTGAGCGTCGGGGGAAGCCCGGTTCACCTGACCCAGACGGAATACAACATTCTGGCGCTTCTGAGCCAGCACACAGGCAAGGTGCTGACCTACGCCACCATCATCCGCTCCGTCTGGGGCAGCATGGACGACGGGAGCGTGAAAAAATTACAGGTGAACATGGCGAACATCCGCAAGAAGCTGGGCTGCCGTCCGGGGGACAGCCGGTACGTCATCAATGAGCTGGGCGTGGGATATCGAATCGCCGACGAATAAACTTGAACGAAAACGCTCTCCGAAGAAGCCGCTGCGGCCTTTTCGGAGGGCGTTTCTGTGTCCGGCAAATTTTTACCCCATTTTTACCGCCGGTACGTTATAATGAAGCCCAGTTCGTGCGGCGACGGGTTGCCGCAAAAGGAGTTTATTTATGGAAGTGCTTGTGGAAAACCTGACGTTTCTGACCTGGCAGCAGGTGCTGATGTGGCTCATCGGCGGCGTGCTGATCTACCTCGCCATCGTCAAGGAGATGGAGCCGTCGCTGCTGCTGCCCATGGGCTTCGGCGCGATTCTGGTAAACCTGCCCAATTCCGGCGCAGCAGAGGTCATCGCCCACCTGTTTGAGCTTGGCATCGCGGGACATGAGCTGTTCCCGCTGCTGCTGTTCATCGGCATCGGCGCGATGATCGATTTCCAGCCGCTGCTGGCAAATCCAAAGCTGATGATCTTTGGCGCGGCAGCGCAGTTCGGTATTTTCTTCACGTTGGGACTGGCATCCTTACTGGGATTTGAACTGAACGACGCGGCCTCCATCGCCATCATCGGCGCGGCGGACGGCCCCACGTCCATCTTCGTCGCCCAGCAGCTGGGTTCCGGCTACACGGCGGCCATTATGGTGGCGGCCTATTCCTACATGGCGCTGGTGCCGATGGTGCAGCCGCCGGTGATCCGGCTGTGTACAACGCAGGCGGAGCGGAAGATCAAGATGACCTACAAAGGCCGTCCCGTGTCCAAGACCACGAAAATCCTGTTCCCCATTGCGGTGACGGTCATCGTTGGTCTCGTCGCGCCGCAGGCCGTGGCACTGATCGGATTTCTCATGTTCGGGAATCTGATCCGGGAGTGCGGCGTGCTGAATTCCCTGTCGGAGACGGCGCAGAACGTGCTGGCGAACCTGATTACCATCCTGCTGGGGCTGACCATCGCCTCCCGGATGAACGCGGCGGAGTTCCTGCGGGTGGAGACGCTGCTGATTCTGGGGCTTGGGCTGGTCGCCTTCGTGATGGACACCGTGGGCGGCGTAATGATCGCGAAGCTGATGAATCTGTTCCTGAAGGAAAAGATCAACCCCATGATCGGCGCGGCGGGGATTTCCGCTTTCCCAATGTCCGCCCGTGTGGTGCATAAAATGGGTCTGGCGGAGGATAAGCAGAATTTCCTGCTGATGCACGCCGCCGGGGTCAACGTTTCCGGCCAGATCGCCTCCGTCATTGCGGGCGGCCTGATTCTAGCGCTGGTAGGAGGTTAAAAATGGAGCTGCATGTGGATTATCTGATGAACGTTCTGCCCATCGTGGGCACGGGAATGCTGGGCGTTTTCCTGGTCACAGGCGTGATCATCGCCGGTGTGAGCCTGCTGAACGCGCTCACTTCCAAAGAAAAATAATGACGGGGGTCAGGCATT